>ODAI010203685.1_pt1 | contig 88896 bp, 63 predicted proteins | sample 1539321 | NCBI WGS metagenome assembly ODAI01 (sample SAMN02144231, study PRJEB22623) | gut metagenome | biome: sheep rumen | host: Ovis aries | place: New Zealand | reverse complement strand
TCTATCATCATGTCACGGGCCAAGGTCTCCAGACGGGAGAATTCCAATGCCTTCTCCAGTTCCTTAATACGCTTCTTGAGTTGCGTATTCTCATCCTTGTAGCTGTCCTTGCTGCGGTTTGCCATTTCATCTTCGTTAGGTTCCGGCTGCAAAGATATAGATTTTTCTTCAGTTTCATACTTCTGCATCCATTTATTAAGAAGAATGGACCCACAAAGATTACGTTGTTTGGCAAAAGCGTACTTGCTCAAACCTGATTCGTGATACTCTCTAAGAAGACGAAGCTTCTCATCATCACTGTACTTGGTTGGACTTTTTCTCATAAGTATTACACATTTTAATTGTTCATAAATGTGTCTACCTATATCAGTATAAGTCAAATTGGAAAATACCCCCATTCTAAACGGAATTTTCACGGCCATCATCCTATCCACCCGGGGGGGAGTAAAAACTGGATGAAGGGACAGGAAAGACATCAATACTGTTCACTCCTTTCCTGACGATCCAGCTTGTGCTTCAGTCGTTCCAACGGTGGTCCTTGGGGAAGGGCTGGCCTCCCCATGCCTTCACCTGTGTCCAGGGTTGGGCTGCATCGGTCCAGAACGGATGACTGGCAGGCAGTCCCAGGGGCATGAACGAGAGCGAGGTCATGTAGAGTGAGCCGTTGTTGGTATACCAGTCGGCTGTCTCGGGCTGGCTGCCACAGAATCCGATGGTGAGATAACCGCCGGCGTTGAAGTTGTTCTGCTGGTCGAACATACGGTGGAGCACCTGCGTGAGGGCGGCGCGCACCTGTCCGTTGCTGAGGTCTTTGGGCAGCGTCTGATACCAAGCCATGAGTGCCAGGGGCTGCATAGCGGCCATGCGGTAAGGCGTGGAGCGCCCAATGACGGGGAAGGTACCCTCGGGCGAGATGAAACGCTCGAGGATGATGGCCATCTTCTGGGTGCGGCGCAGTTGGCGCTCACGATATTTCTTGTAGTCGATGCCCCATCCGCCACCACGGGCGTCGAGCATGTTCTGCAGGGTCTCGAGATACATGGCATGGAAGACATAGCACGAATAATAGTCGAAGGCAAAGGTGCCCTGCCCGTCGGAGAACCAGCCGTCGCCCACATACCACTCCTCGGTTTTGCGGATGGCCATGTTGATGCGGAAATTGTCGTGCGGTGCTCCACACTTAGCCAGGAAACTCTCGACGACACTCGAGAAGAGCAGCCAGTTGGTGTAGGGCGGGTCGACACGGCGCAGACGGGTGAACTCGTCGATGTAACGTTGCTTGGTCTGCTCGTCAAGAGGCACCCAGAGGGCATCGTAGGCACGCACGAAGCTCTCGGCCAGATAGGCAGCATCGACAAGTGTCTGTCCTTCCTTGCGCCAGAGCAGATAGTCGGGTGAGGCAGGATCGACGGCATTGCGGTAGGCCTGGAGGGCCCATTGGCGCAGCTGGCGACGCTGTTGGCCCTCGGCGGTGTCGTCGTCGGGAAGACTGAGCCACGGTGAGATGCCCGCCATCAGTCGGCCGAAGGTCTCCATATAGACCACTCGCCGGTCGCGATTGTCGAACGAAGGCGAGAACTCCGTCTGCATGTTTTTCTGCAGTTCGCCCTTGGCCATATTCTCGAGCACGGGCTGTGCCAGCTGATAGGCCAGCGAGCACCAGTACTCACGGTCGGTCTGTACGGGCTTTTTGGCTTTCTTGGCAACGGCGGCTGCGGGCAGCAGGAGAAGGCAGAGCAGCAGAACGGCGGTTGCTGTTCGCATGAAAGATAGGTGATTGGTTCTCATATTCATTGCGTTTTTAGGGTATTAATGGGCCTTTCTCAGCCAGCGTTCATACTCGCAAGCGGCAAGGAGGAAAGCTCCCACGCCGAAATTAGCCTGACTGTTGGCATCGACGGTCTGTCCGGGGATGGCACGCTCGCCAATGGGCTGCACATAGCCCACCCGTCCGTCGCGCTGCAAAGCAGTCTTGGTGAGGTATTTCCACGCCCGCTGGATGACGGGTGCGAACTCCTTGTTCTGCAGGTAGCCGTGGTTGACGCCCCACAACAGTCCGTAGCAGAAGAAGGCTGTCCCGCTGGTCTCGGGGCCGGGGGCATGAGCCGGGTCGAGCATGGAGCGGGTCCAATAGCCTTGCGGCTGCTGGCACTTGGCCACCGCACGGGCCAGGCGTGTGTACTTATGCACGAAGAAGGGTTGCCAGACGTAGGTCTCGGGCATGTCTTGCAGCACCTTGGCGAGTCCGGCGAGCACCCATCCGTCGCCACGAGCCCAGAAATCCTTCTTGCCGTTGGCCGACTTGTGCTTGGGCCATACATACTTACCGTCGCGGAAATAGAGTCCTGTCTCAGAGTCGAGCATGATGCTGTCGCTGTAGAGCAGGTTCTCGTAGAGCTTGTCGAGGTATTTCTTGTCGCCCGTGAGCTGATACATCTTCGTCATGACGGGCATCACCATGTAGAGGGCGTCGGCCCACCACCAGTAGTCGTGCACCTTCGAGTCAGCCTCGTAGCCCATGACCTGCTTGGCGCGGGCCACCTTCTGCTCGTCGGGGGCGAGGTTGTAGAGGTCGATGTAGGTCTGGAAACATATCTGCCAGTCGCCGAAGAGCACGAAGTCGTGACCCTCGCCGTAGTGCTTGTATTTCCACTTGGACGGGTCGGGCTCGGTAGCCCCCTGCCACTGGTTGTGAGTGGCCCAGCGGATGCTGTAGTCGAGCATGCTGTCGTCTTTCATGAGTTTGTAGACCTCGATGTTGCCAGTGTGGTAGGCGGCATTGTCCCAGAAGGCTCGCACCTCGGCCTTGTTGTTCTGCTGCCAGTAGGTGTTGACCTTGCGAATGACCTGTCGCACCTGTTCGGGAGTCCACTGCCGGGCTTGCAGAGAGCCGGCTGCGAGCAGGACGAGGGTCAGTAATAATAGTTTTCTCATCATTCAGCTTTTGTTTTAGTGCAAATATACGATGAAAAAAGGAAATAAACGATAAGAGGCTTGTTAATTGTTATGAAAACGGGGCAGTCTGCACGCGACAGGCTGCCCCAGTCATCCATGAATTAACAACTAACCTAAAAAACTTTTATAAAAAAAGTGTGTGTGTTAGAGAGAGAATCTGTCATTAGCTTCTATCCTCATCGGCCACAGCCTCTTCCCAGTTGGTCCACATGGGGATGCTGTCGTCGTAGCCGTCGTAGCCATAGTTCTGGCGCAGCTTACCCATGTTGTTGGCGGTGATGGCCGAGTTGGGGATAGGCCAGAAGAGGTTGTGCTTGTTGACCTTGTACTCGTAGGTCTGGTTACCCTGCTGTCCCTTGCCATAAGGATGGTTGAACACGTTGTAGGTGGTGCAGCGGCGATACCAGTAGCTACCGCCATTGAGGTCGGTACCTTCCTGCTTGTCCCATGTGTTGAGGTCGTACTTGTTGCCCCACTCGTCGGCGACGCCACTACGGGCGAGACACCAGCTGACGCGCACCATCTCGGCCTGACGGAACTCCTCGAGATAGAGCTCGCGGGCACGCTCAGACATGATGTCGCCAATGTTGACCACCTGGAACATCTTCTTGGCATTGGCACGACGGCGCACGGCGTTCACGTCTTCAGCAGCACCTGTGGGGTTGCCCTGATAGAGGCGGGCCTCAGCACGCAGCAGATAGGTCTCTGCCAGACGGAAGAGGTACATGTCGCCATTAGCACCCTTGCCCGAAGCACCTTGGAACTGGTTGGCACCCATATTGTTCTCGTTGGGTGTATCGAGGATGTAAACCTGATAGAGCGGTGTGGGATACCAGCTGCGGATGGTGTCAGAGCAGAGGATGTCGCCCTTGCGTACGAGCACCTTCGAAGGATCTGAAGGATCCACATAGTCCTCGGTGGCATAGAGCTGATAGTTCTTGCCGTAGAAGTCGGACTTACGGTTGTTGTACTTGAAGTCTTCCATCTCCATCCAGTTACCTACCTCACGGTTGTGGCGCAGGTCCTGCCAGTCGGTCTCACCGTCGTAGCTCCAGATGGTCTTATTGTAGTAATAAGAGGTGCGGTTCACGGCGATGCCACGTCCGGCAGCGCGTACCCAGTCGAGGGTCTCGTTGTAGTTGCTGTTGTTACGGGCAATGTTCTGTCCGGGGCCGCCGAGTCCGTGCGGGTCGCGGATGATACCATTGCTCCAGTGGGCGAAGCAGGCACGCATCACATTGTAGGTGGTGAAGTCCTGGTCGTTGGAGTTAGAGATCATCATGATGGTCTCCTTGTTGCTGGGGTCGGCAATGTTGGGCGTGCGGTGCAAATCCCATACCACGTTGCGGGTCACCTTCCAGGTCTTCTCAGCGCCAGAGGGCTGCCAGGTGCCGAAGTTCTCGGTCATGAGCTTCAGACCGTGGTTGTTGATGAGGTTGGTGGCCATAGCCTCGGCCTTGGCATACTCACCCACGGCGAGGTAGCACTTCACGAGCAGGTGCATACAGCCTTCCTGATTGACCTGACCCACATAAGCCATCTTGCTCTGGGGGGGAACATGCTCGACGGCAAACTCCAGGTCGTGAACCAGCATCTTGAAGATGGCTTCCTTGCTGGTAGAAGAGTAGTTGCGCTTGGGCACGCTGATGAGCTTCGTCACCAAGGGGATGTCGCCGAACTGGAGGGCGAGGTTATAGTAGGCATAGGCGCGGTGGAAATAGGCACGTCCTTTGTAAGCGTCACGTGTAGCATCGTCAAGTCCTTTCACCTGGTCGACATACGTGAGGATAGAGTTGGCATATTTCACCATGCTGTAGCCCTGGTCCCAGAAGCGCTGCATGTAGTTAGCGTCGCCACCGCTGGCCATACCCGAGGTTGGTGTGAGCTTGGCGTCGAAGTTGTCCTGGAAACCACCGCCCATATCGGTCTTGGCATACATACCTACATCCGACATGAGGTAGTTGGTGAAGATACCCACATTGTTCCAGTTGCCGTCAATACGGTAGGTTTTTAACTGTTTGTCGCACTGTGCCAGGGCGGCCTGCAGACCGGCCTCTGTGCTGTAGGTGGTTGCCGGCTCATAGAACGACAATGGGTCTTGCTCGAGGAATGAGTCGCCACAGCTGACCATCATCGCGCTGAACACCACAATGGCTGCACCACTTTTGAATATATTCTTGTTGTTCATAACTTTCTGTTTTTCTTTTACAGTTTTACCTTTTCCCATTCTTAAAGAGTTACGTTCAGACCAAACTGGAACTGACGGTTAGCAAAGCCACCTGTTTCAGGATCGCCATATTCCCAGCTGTCGATGGTGCATACGTTGTTGATGCCAGCGGTCAGATGTATGCGCTGTACGCCAATCTTGCTGGTCAGCTCCTTAGGAATCGTGTAGCCGAGTGTGATGTTGTCCAGACGTACGAAACTGCGGTTGTAAACCTTTTCGATACCCGTAACGCCAGAAGGACCTACAGCACCCAGACGACCGTAGTCGTTGGTCGGGTTCTCAGGTGTCCAGTACTCCTTCTTGAAGGTGTTGCAGGTCTGTGTGAACATAGAACCAGAGTTGTCGCCGTTGAGCCAGTAGCCTGCGCGGCTCTTATGACCCATATAGCTGTACATAGAGAACGAGAAGGTGAAATTCTTCAGGAAGGTGAAGTCGTTGCGCATGTTCCAGTAGATAGGAGGCTGTGTGGTACCGTGATAGATACGGTCCTTGTCGTTGTAGACGGGTGTGCCGTCGGCCTTGTCGTCCTCAGTGCAATAGTTGATGACCTTCGGGTCGCCAGGCTTCTGGTTCACCTTGGCAGCCTCTTCGGCCTCGTCGGCCTGCCAGATGCCGTCGGTATCCCAGTACCAGATTTCGCCGATAGGCTTGCCGATGAACCAACCGTTGGTGGTATCGTCGGTTTCCTTGCCGTTCTCGTCGTACTCATAGGAGAGGTGCTTGATTCTGTTCTTATTGTAAGAGAAACCGAGTGTGGTGTTCCACTTGAAGTTCTCGGTGTCGATGTTGCGGGTGTTCAGCGAGATTTCGAAACCAGTGTTGGTCACCTCACCCAGGTTGGTGGTGATGCTGCTGAAGCCAGTGAAGTTAGGCAGGCGCTGGCTCATAATCATGTCGTGCGTGCGCTTGTGGTAGAGGTCAATGCTACCGGAGATGCGACGGGAAAGAATAGAGAAGTCAACACCGAAGTTCCACGAAGAGGTCTTCTCCCACTCCAGGTTCGGGTTACCCAGACGGCTCACCTGCAGGGCATTGAGCACTTCCTGCTTGGAACCGCCAGTCAGATAGTAGGCATAGAGACCACCATTGGCAAGGTTAGAGAGAGCCAGGTAGGTGTCGCTGAGCGAACGGTTACCGTTTGTACCGTAGCTGAGGCGCAGCTTGGCCATGTCGAGCCACTTCCAGTCCTGTGCGAATTTCTCCTCCGAGAGTACCCAGCTGGCACCCAGAGACCAGAAGTTAGCCCAAGGATTGTTATGTCCGAATGCAGAGTAACCGTCGCGACGCACGGTGGCAGTCAGCATGTAGCGGTCCATGTATCCGTAGAACAGGCGGCCCAGATAAGCGGCAGCCGTATAGTGGGTGTCGTTGGTCTTGAATGAGCTCTGCTCTAAGTTGGCACCCTCGATATAGTGGAAGCCCAGCACGTCACTTGGAGTAATGTTGCGGGCGTGAATCTCGTCGTACCAGTAGCGGTTCTCCTCAGCCTCCTGAACGAGGGTCACGGTGAAGTGGTGCAGGTCGGCAAACGTGCGGTCCCAGGTCAGTGTGTTGTTGAGGTTCCAGTTGAAGGTCTTCGAGGTGTTACGGTTTGAACCGCGTTCGGCGGGTTTGCTGTCGGGCAGCTCGGCCGACATCCAGTAACGGTCGTAGAACCACTGGAAGCGTGGAGCGATGTTGAACTGATAGGTGAATCCGTAAGGCAGTGTCACCTTTGCGTTGAAGATGGTGTTCAGAACGGTATATCCCTTATCCAGGTCAAGATACTGCTGCTGGAAGTGATAGTTGTAACCACCGTTGGTGGGGTTACCGGTACGCGGGTACTGCACCTCCTTGCCTTCAGCGTCGAAGCGAGAGGCATAGGGAGACTCACGCAGCTGGTTGTCATCCCAGTAGTTGCTGCCCAGGGGCACCTTCTGCGAGATATCGCTACGATCCTGGAAGTTGACGTTGGCGCCTACTTCTAGCCAGTCGGTAATCTTGGCGTTCAGTTTCATGTTGGCGCGGTAGGTATGGTAGTCATCACCCTGGATGGCACCCTCGTTGTTCAGATAGCCGAAGCCCAGGTAGTAGCTGACACGGTCGGTAGCACCCGAGATGCTGGCGTTGTAGTCCTGGTTGAAGCCTGTGCGGAAAGTAGCATCCTCCCAATCATAGGTTCTGCCGGCCAGGAAGTTCTCCATGACGAGGGCAGCGTCGACATCGAAGCCCATACGGCGGGCGTAGAGGCTGAGCATTGACTCGCCGGCCTCCAAAGTCTTCGGACCGTTGCTGGCCCACTGGTCTTGCGAGATACCATATTGTGACAGGTTGTCGAAGTGATCATAGTAACCAACGGGGATACCGCTCTCCTTACCATAATAACCCCAAGTGCCGTCCTCACGGTAACCGTAGGTCAGAGCCTTGTACCAGTCCTCACGATAGGTCATATACTCGCTGGGGCTGAACATGTCGCGATAGGCCGACTTGGTGTTGGCGGCAAGGTTCATGCTCACGTTGATGATGGGCTTGCCCTCCTTACCTTTTTTAGTAGTAATGATGATGACACCGCTGGCGGCCTTGGCACCGTAGATGGCAGCCGATGAGGCATCCTTCAGCACGTCAATCTGCTCGATGTCGTCGGGGTTAATTTCCGAGAGACTACCGGCAAACTGCATACCATCCAGGATGATCAGGGGCGAGTTGTGCGATCCGTCGGTATAGAGTGAGTTCTGTCCACGCAACTGGATGCTGGCGTTGGCCTGAGCATCAGAGCTGAAGCCAATCTGCAGACCCGGTGTGCCGCGCAGCAGGTCCTGCACAGTGCCAGGGTTCTGGTCGGCAATCTTGTTGGGGTCGATCTGAACCACCGAACCGGTCAGGTCTTTCTTACGCATGGTACCGTAACCCACGACTACCACTTCCTGCAGAGTCTCAGTGTCTTCTTCGATAGTCACGTTGACGCTTTGGCCGGCCTTGAAGGCCACTTCCTGAGGCTTATAGCCCACATAGGTAATAACTAATACCCCCCCCGACGGAGCGTTTCTCATCTCGAAGTTTCCATCGATGTCGGTCACTACACCCAAGTTGGAGCCTTTCACTTTGACGGTGGCGCCGATAATAGGCTCACCCATCTTGTCTTTCACCTGGCCTCTCACGACATTGTTCTGTTGAACAGCCTGAGCAGCCTGGTCTGCTTTTGACGGCAGGGGAATGGCAACCATTCCTGCAGCCAACGCCATGACGAAACATAGTTTGCGGCATGGATTCATTAGATTAGCATACTTCATTTAAATTGGTTTTGGTTGAATGTTGATTATTTCAGTTAGTTACTGTTATCTTCTGTTTTTTAGGTTCGTTGCAAAGGTCTGCATTTTCCGTGAAACTCACGTCTACTATTTGTGATTTTTTGGGCACAAATCGTTAATCGCCCAAGAATTTGCCCATTTCCCACGCCTCTTGCCAGCGCACCACGGGCACGCCGCTCTCAAATGCTATGGGCAGCCACACGTAGCGGGCATCGCTGGGATGCTTCGGCCGCCAGATGTCGGCCATGAAGAGATAGCGCGGCGACTTCAGGGCGTTACCCCCGCTATGATTGATTTGCAGCACATAGGTGCTCTGTGCGCCGAAGGTCTTCGCTGCATTGGGGCCTGTGCAGGGATTGGGATGCTGCGTCCACGGTCCCCAGATAGAGGGTGCCGAGAACATGCGGGCCTCGTTGGGCTCCCATCCGGTACAGCCCGAGGTAATCATCCAGTAGGTGCCCTCGTGCTTGAAGAGGGCCGGTGCCTCATTCTGTCCGCCGGGAGCCACGCGCGTGTAGCGCCCGGTGTGGTGCAGGTAGTCGTCGGTCAGCTCAGCCACATGCATCGTCAGGTTGTCCTCCGACGAGAAGATGTGGTAGGCCCGTCCGTCGTCATCCACGTAGAGGGTCATGTCGCGCGACATTTGTCCCCCCTGCAGATCGCGCTTCAGGAACAGTCCTTTCTTGATGGCCTCACGCCAGGCTGGTGTCCACCACTCGCGGTAGTCGTCGGCCTTCAGCTTGTTCATGCGGCGTATGTCCTTGCGGCTCATGTCAACAGGATAAAGTCCCGCATTGGCACGCTGCGAGTAGAGGAACGTGTAAGGCCCTTCGGGCTTGTCGCTCACAGCCACGCCGTAGCGGGCAGCCCGGTAGCCTTGTCCCTTCAGCTCGAGGTGGAACCACATGACGAACTTCCCCGTCACCTTATTATATATAACCTTCGGGCGCTCAAGCACACAGCCCCGCTCGATGTCGCTTCCCGGCTCGTCGCTCACGCTCAGCGCCACCCCACAGTTGCGCCAGTGCACCAGGTCTTCCGATGCATAGCACATCACGCCCACGAGGGCTGCCGACGTATGGTCGGCCTTATGCTCGCCAAACCAGTAGTAGGTGCCGTTGTGCTCCACGATGCCGCCTCCGTGGGCGTTGATGTGGCGGCCACTGGCGTCGGGCCACAGCGCTCCCGGGCGCACCAGCCGGGGCTGGCTCTGCCGCTCGTCCCAATAGCGCTCCAGCCGTCGGGCCTCGTCAAGCGTTATCTGTATCACGCTGCCATGCTTGGGCGAGGAGAAGTTGGTGGCTTTCATCACACCCTCGTTGAAGCGGCCCAGCGGCTTGAAGGTCTTGAAGTCGGTGGTCTCCACAAAGCCGAAGTTGTGCGGACGGGCACTGTAGATGTCGTACATGATGACCCACCGGTCCTCACCGATGCGCTTCCACACGTTCGGGGCCTCGCAGCCCTTCGGCTCGGCGTCAATCTGCTCGTGGTGGTAGTCGCTGTAGCTGTTGATGCGGTCGCTGATCATGTATTTGATGCCGCCGGGGTTCTCCTGCGCCACATAGGTCATAAAATAGCGGCCGTCGGGCATCGGACAGATGTCGGCGTCGAGCACCTGAATCTTCTCGTCGGGATAGTCGAACAGCAGTTGCGGCTCGGTCTCGAGCGTGGTGAAGTCGTCGTTGGCATAGCTGTAGTAAAGCTTGGTGCGCCCGCCGGCCTGCTGACGGATGGTGAAATAGACCATCAGCTTCTGCGCCTGCGGGTCCCAGATGGTCTGCGGAGCCCACGCACAGCCAATCTGGCCGAAGTGCTCGGGGAAGAGCTCGTCGATGCGCACCTCGGTGTGTGTCCAGTGTATCAGGTCGTCCGACCGCATCAGCACCAGTCCACGGTTGTTGCCCCATCCAAACTCGTCGGGGCGCTCCCAGCGCGTGGTGCGCAGGCCCATCTCGCGGCCGAACACATGCAGGTCGGTCATGGCGATATAGAACTTGCCGTTGGGTGCGCGGTAGATATGCGGGTCGCGGATGCCCCGCTGGTCGGCTATCGAGTCGCCGGCGATGATAGGCTCGCTGCCGTTGATGGCCTTAAACGTATAGCCGTCGTAGCTCACAGCCATGAACAGCGAGTGGGTGGCATCGTTGAAGTAGGTGAACAGATAGGCACCCATCTCCTTCTCGGAAGGCATGGACTGCAGGTTGCCTGCATTCGCTGTGGCGACCATTGCCAGAGCGAGGGAAAAAGTAAGAAATATCTTTCGCATGGTATCAAAAGGTTAGCATTCTGGCTGCAAAGATAACAAAAAACTTCATTTTCAAGCAGCAATCATCACTTTTTTGTAGAAAAGGATGCGGCAAAAGCCGCTGGCCTAAGGGGCAAAAGGCGCGGAGTATTCAGAATATTCGGAGTATTCAGAGTATTCGGAGTATTCGGAGTATTCAGAGAATTCAGAGAATTCAGAGTATTCGGAATTTTCGGAATTTTCAGAATTTTCAGAATTCTCCGATTATTCCGAATTAGTACCTCGAAACTATTTTTCGGCCATTATTTTTGCTTTATCGTGGAAAAAGTGTATCTTTGCGGAATAAATATGTCAACACAGTTGTCAGAGGAAAACAAAATGATGAATCTGTTTCGACTGATACGCCCCAAGCAGTGGCTCAAGAATGTGTTTGTGCTGGTGCCCATCTTCTTCAGCGGTCACCTGTTGGACGTTGACTGCCTGTATGCGGGCCTTGTCACGTTTGTGGCTTTCTCGATGATCGCTTCGTCGGTGTACTGCTTCAACGACATTATTGACGTGGAGGCCGACCGCCGCCACCCGGTGAAATGCAGCCGTCCGATAGCATCGGGGGCCATCTCGCTGAAGCAAGCCTACGGGCTGATGGCGCTGATGCTGGCGCTCTCGATGGTGGCGCTGCTGTTCCTGCAGCAACACTACTGGAAGGTGCTACTGATAATACTGGGCTACTATGTGCTCAACCTGGCCTATTGCGCCGAACTGAAACAGCACGCCATTGTCGACGTGTGCGTGATAGCCTTCGGCTTTGTGCTGCGGCTGCTGGCCGGAGGTTTTGCCACGGGCATCGTGCTGAGCCGCTGGATTGTGCTGATGACATTCCTCATCACGCTGTTCATGTCGTTTGGAAAGCGGCGCGACGACGTCATCCGCATGAACGACACGGGCGAGGCTCCCCGCAAGAACACCATCCGCTACAACCTGGTGTTCATCGACCAGGCCATCACCATCACGGCCTCGGTGACGCTGGTGTGCTACATTATGTACACGGTATCGCCTGAGGTGATTGCCCAGCTGCATACGCCCTACCTGTATCTCACCACGGTGTTTGTGCTGCTGGGACTGCTGCGCTACATACAGTTGACGGTCGTCGACAAGCGTAGTGGCGACCCTACGAAGATGATGCTGCGCGACCGCTTCATACAGATGGACGTACTGCTGTGGGCTTTGTCGTTCCTTATCATGATTTACATAATGTAGGGAACACAAGCTATGAAGATATATGCTTTCGACTTCGACGGGACGCTGACGACGCGCGACACGCTGCTGGCCTTCATCCGCTATGCACGGGGCGACAGGCGTTTCGTGCTCGGCATGTTGCGCTACGCACCCCTGCTGGTACTGATGAAACTGGGGTTGTATGCCAACTGGAAGGTCAAGCAGAAGGTGTTCAACCATTTCTTCGGCGGTATGACGATGACCGACTTCGACGCTCTCTGCCAGCGGTTTGCGGTCGACAACAGACAACTGCTGCGGCCTAAGGGTGTTGAGACCATGCGGCAGGCACTGGCCGACGGGGCACGGGTCATCGTGGTGAGCGCCAGCATCGACAACTGGGTGCGACCTTTCTTCGGCGAGGAGGTGGAGGTGATGGGCACTCAGGTAGAGGTGAGCGACGGGCGGCTGACGGGCCGTTTCCTGACGAGCAACTGCTACGGTGCCGAGAAGGTGAGACGCATCAGCGAGCGCTATCCCCACCGCAGCGAGTATGAACTGACGGCCTTCGGCGACAGCCGGGGCGACAAGGAATTGTTGGAATATGCAGATGAAGGACATTACAAGCCGTTTAGATGACAGCCAGCGCGAGAAACTGGGCGAGGTGCTGCGCTTCGGCGTGGTGGGCGTGCTGGCCACGCTCATCCAGTATGCCGTCTACTGGGTGCTCATCCACTGGCTGAACCCCTCGCTGTCGATGACCATCGGCTACATCATCAGCTTTGCGTTCAACTTCCTGGCCTCCACCCGCTATACGTTCCGCGTGAAGGCCAATGCCCGCCGCGGTGCCGGCTTTGCCCTGTCGCATGGCGTGAACTGGCTGCTGCAGATGCTGACGCTGAACCTTTTCCTGTGGCTGGGCGTGAGCAAGCAGTGGGCCCCCATACCGATGTTCTGCATCTGTGTGCCCGTGAACTTTTTGTTGGTTAGGTTCTTTTTAAAGAGAAAATGATGGGAAAGCTAAAAGATATATTCGGCATTCGCCGCGACGAGCGTTGGGCAGCCCTGCTGGTGCTGGTGCTGCTATTGGTGCTGAACGGTCTGGTGATAGCCCGTTACTACGACCTGTTCACCCCCTTGCGCGAAAGCTACTGGGGCACGTTTGTGAAGAATTTCTTCATTTCGGGTTTCGACCCCATCACCTACGATGTGGTGAGCGAGTGGTCGGCCAAATACAATGTCTACCGTCATCCGCTGCTGGCCTTCTTCATGTTCATTCCCTACCTGCTCAACCAGGCGCTGATGTGGCTCACGGGCATCAACTGCGCGGTGTTCATCGTGGGAGCCATGCTGGTGGTGAGCGGGTTCTACTCGTTCATCTTCCTGCGCCGCATCTGCCAGGATGTGGTGGGTGTGCAGGCTTTCGACGCCTCGCTGCTGGCATTGCTCTGCTTCTCGTTTGCCTATGTCATGCTCTCGGCCTCGGTGCCCGACCATTTCATCATGTCGATGATGCTGTTGCTGATGGCGCTGTGGCTATCGGGACGGAAGATAGTGGCCAAGCGGCCGCTGACCATCTGGCAGACCATCCTCTTGTTTGTCGTGACGGCAGGCATCTCGCTCAACAACGGCGTGAAGATATTCCTCTCGGGCTTGTTTGTCAACGGCAAGCGGTTCTTCCGCCCCAAATACCTGGCCTTTGCCGTCATCATACCAGCGGCCCTGATGTGGCTGTTTGCCCGCTGGGAGTACAGGGTGTATGTGTGGCCGCAGGAGAAAGCGCGCAACGAGCTGAAAGCAAAGCGCAACGCCGAGAAACGGGCACGCGACTACCAGGCACTGGCCGACTCGCTGGGCAGCAAGGACAAGGGACAGCTCGACTCGGTGTTTAAGATACAGCAGAACAAGAAGATGTGGGCCAAATACCGCGCCGACCACCGCCAGCCGTGGAACATGCACGCAGGCAAGCCCATCGCCAAGGGCGAGTTCATGCGGTGGACCGACATCTCGACACCCCGTTGGGACAGCATGGTGGAGAACTGGTTTGGCGAGAGCATACAGCTGCACAGGGCGAACCTGCTGGAGGACACGCTGCGCAGCCGGCCCGTCATCATCTACTACGAGTGGGCACTGAACTATGTGGTGGAGGCGCTCATCGTGCTGATGTTCCTGGCGGGCATCCTCCTGGGCTGGCGCGAACGGTTCTTATGGCTTGTCATGTCGTATTTCGGCTTCGACCTGCTGCTGCACGTCGGACTGGGCTTCGGTCTGAACGAGGTCTACATCATGGCTGCCCACTGGATATTCGCCATCCCCATCGCCATGAGCTATCTGTTTGCCCGACTCAACGGGCGGGCGTTGCCGTATCTGCGCATCACCGTAGGACTGCTGACGCTCTTCCTGTGGATATGGAACTTGTCGCTGATAGTGAAATACCTGGTTTTCTCATAGAAAGATGAGCTTTTCGTTTCGCAGACATCAAGAGACCATCCTCATCACCTTGCTCGGAGTAGTCATCATGACGCTTCTGAACCTGATGATGGTGTCGTGGAAACCCGAGCTGTTCACCAACCCCAAATACGGTGCGTGGAGCGTGTTTTGGAATCACGGAGAACTGTCGGGGTTCGACACCTATACGTATATAGTAGTCACATCCTTCCATCCTGTATACGTATTGTCACGGCACCCCATCCTCGCCATGATGCTGTGGCCTTTCTACGAGCTGAACATCTTCCTGAAAGATATATTCCACATCAACTGCGCCATCTATATTGTTGCTGTCTTATGGACGGTGCTAGCCACTTGCTCATGGATACTGATGTATCGCATCCAGCGCCGCATCATCGGACTGTCGTGGCGCAGCAGTCTGTTGCTCACCCTCTTCTTTTTCTCTTTCTCGCATGTGATGATCATCCTGTTCTTCCCCGACCACATGGGATTCTCACTGCCGCTGCTGTTGCTGACCATCTATGTGGCAGGAACAGCGATCAAACAAAACCGAAGATTACCAGCATGGCAGTCGCTCTCCCTTGCTTTCTTTGCCACAGGAGTCACCACCACCAATCTGGTCAAGGTAGGAATAGCCGATGTGTTCACGCAATGGGGAAAGGTTCCTTTCCGGAAGATGGTTCTCCACCTGATGCTCTACCTCATTCCCATTGCCCTCCTCTTCGCTGCCTATTCCTATCAGATGGACACCAGCCAGAAAAAGGAAGAGCAGCGAGTGACCAAAATAGCCAAGACCAAGGCCTCGAAGAGCAAAGAGGCAGCCGACAGATATCTGCTGGAAGAGAAGAAGAAACTAGAACGGCGCAAACAGCAGATCATTGACAATCCTATTGTCACCGATACAGAATACCGCATCGACCGTCTGCCCTCACTCATAGAGAATGTGTTCGGCGAGGGACTGCTGCTTCACGACACCTACACGCTGAAGGATGCCAATCGCGCCAACCACCGGCCCGTGCTCGTGAGATATACCCACTGGTGGTACTACGTGGTGGAAGGACTCATCGTGGCCTTATTCCTGCTAGGCATCTGGAGCGGCAGACGGCAAAGGGTGCTTTGGATGGTCTTCTCGATGTTCGTCTTCGACATGCTGCTGCATGTGGGTCTGAACTTTGCGTCTGCCGACGTCTATATCATGACAGCCCACTGGGCATTCGTCATACCCATCGCCATCGGTTACCTGATGAAAAAGCAAACCCTTGTGTCGCAAGTGTCGGCCATCACGGTATTCAGTCTGACCATTTTCCTCTGGTGGCATAACTTGTCACTCATTGCTCACTATATCCTACGATGAAATGAATACAGAAAGAAAATACTCCATCATCGTTGTCACGCGCAACAATGCCCAGGGACTGGAACGCACGCTGAACAGCATCCGCTCTCTCGACTATGCACGGAAAGAGACCATCGTCGTCGACGGCGCCAGCACCGACAACACGAAAGATATCCTCGCCCAGTTCGAAGATATCATCACCTTTTCCTTGTCAGAAAAAGACTCCGGCATCTACAATGCGATGAACAAAGGCATACAACACGTGACGGGCGACTATGTGGTGTTTATGAATGCCGGCGACATCTTTGCCGGCAGCAACGTGTTGAAAACGGTGAATGCCTGCGATGGCGACATCATACTGGGCAGTGAGGAGTATGGGGGGCAGCCAAGAATGGTAAAAGGCGAGATGACCCTCTACGACCTCTTCTCGGTGGGCATCAACCACCAGGCGGTGTACTACCGCAGGGAGGTGTTGCAGAAATATGGTTTCGACGAATCGTACAAACTGACGGCCGACCTGAAGTCTGTCATTGAGCCATACGTAAAAGACAAAGTAAAACTGTCGTTTGTGACCGATATCCTGGCTGTTTGTGAGGGAGGCGGAGCCAGCAAAGTGCACTGGCGTGACACACTCGTGGAAAACCGCCGGATGGTCAGCGAACTGGTTGACCCCTTCTACCGGGAAGATTACCTGAGGTTCGCACGGATCAACAACGATATGCTTCCGCATTTCGCAGTATTGTCCAGCTTCCATCATGTCTTTCCGGTGATAAAGCTATTGTCTAAGATGGCAAAGTTTGTAAATGCCAGGTTCAAACACATTCCCGGCATTTAGCTCAGACGTTGTGGTATAGCTTATTTTGCTCAAACATTGTGATATAGCTTAAAAACCACGTATTTGAATACCTTCGCCAGGCAACGGGCCATTCGCGGAGGCAGCATGTAAATCATTTTCTCGTAGAGAGGGAGCCGTCCCTTCATCGGATGCATCGCCTGCTTATAGCGGCTGGCGTTCGACAGGTTTCCTGTGCGCAAGAGATACTCGTATTCTTTCACCTGATGAAGCGAGAAGGCCTCTTCCAGCCTTTCCCCTTCCTCACCGCTCCAGCGATGCAACATCTCGTATAACAGCTGATCGTACAGTTGGAGGCGCTCTACGGTCTGCCGGCGGTCATTCGGCAGACCGATATTGTACATATACACACAGTCCTTACAGAAGAACACCTTCGGCCGCTTCATGAGCACCTTCACCTGCATCATCTTGTCTTCGCCCTCAATGATCTCTCGCGGTGTGTCGAGGCATCCGTCCAGTATCTCACGCCGGAAGATGATGCCCCACAACACGCAAAAACGGTTCTTATTGCTGATGATGGCGCGAATCAGCGGTTCAGCCTCAGCAAATCCTGTGTAGACCACGGGCGAGCGGTCACCGTGCTGCGTGCAGAATGTGCCTATCACCTCGTCGGCCTGCTCACGCTCTATGCAGTCGTAGAGCGTCCGCATGGCATGGGGCATCAGCGTGTCGTCGGCATCTACAAACATGATATAGCGGCCACGGGCATGCTCCACACCCCGACGGCGGGCAGCAGTCACACCTCCGTTCTCGGTGTGCAGCACGCGCATCCGCTGGTCGGCAGCTGCCAGCCGGTCGCAGATAGCCCCCGACTCATCGGTGCTGCCGTCGTCGACCGCCACAATCTCGAAGTTGTCGAAATCCTGACCCAGTATGCCGTTCACACAGTTCTCAATAAACGCCGCCTTGTTATAGACGGGTATGATGACCGATATTTTCCTTTCGTTATTGATATCCATTGCTGCTTATTTCGCATCAAGCGTGATGCAAATATATACTTTTTCCTACAAAACCGCAATTTTTTTTGCAATATTCATGCAATAATTTGTTATGGTCCGTGTTTCTTTATCAGAAAACCACAAAAAAGAAGATATGAAACACCGATTATTGTTCATGACAATCTTAGTGGCCGCTGTGCTTGCCCTGGCTGTCAGCTGCTCAAACGACGACGACAACGACAACACCATGCAGGAGATGAGCATCACCGACATCAACTCCTCTGGCTGCAAAATGATGCAGAGCACGACCGATGGCACTCGTGCAGGGAACAGTTTGCAGCGAACCAAACTCACCTTCGAGCCCAACGGCAACGGCGGGGCGATGGTCAGCCTGACCGACATCATTTTGAACTGCGATGCCGAAAGCATAGAGAACGTGCTGATGACCTGCCACAACGGGCGCATCGACCTGGTGATAGTGCCCAAGAACCGCGAGGCCTTGGCCAATTGCGTTTGCCCGTACGACTGCTCTTTCTACATCAAGCGCATCACCAGCGGCAGTTACCACATCCGTATCTATGTGGCCGAAGGCAAGAAAAGCACTTTCAATCCTGCATATCCTATCCACGAGGGAGAGATCACGCTTGCCCCACAGCAGCCATCGAGCCTGGAATGGTAGGCCGTTTCACCAAAATACATGCGAATCGCTGCCCCGCTTAGCACATAAGCGGGGCAAAATTTTGTCGTTCGCCAAAAAGATTGTATCTTTGCACACGAAAAACCATAGGGTCCCATAGTTCAATGGATAGAACAAGTCTCTCCTAAAGATTAGATCCGAGTTCGATTCTCGGTGGGACTACTTTGGTGAATCATGGAGTATTAAACATTGTAGGGCTTAATCATTTTTTCAGACGTAGGAGAAAATACCATGATAGGAGCAATTATTGGCGACATTGTGGGTTCGCGTTTTGAGTTCGGACCCGTTCCAGAAGAGCATTTTGAATTGTTCACCCCCGAGTGCAGCTATACCGATGATACCGTGTGTACCATTGCTATAGCCGACGCCATCATGAACCACAAGGACTACCAGCAGTCGCTGCTGGAGTGGTGCCGCCGCTACCCCAACCCTATGGGCAGCTACGGCCACCGGTTCTACCAGTGGATACATGCCGACGTGCAGACGCCTATGAACAGCTTCGGCAACGGCTCGGCCATGCGCGTGAGTCCCATTGGATGGCTTTTCGACGACTATCATGAAGTGATGGACGAGGCTAAGAAGAGCGCCGAGGTCAGCCACAACCACCCTGAGGGCATCAAAGGGGCGCAGTGTGTGGCCACCCTCATCTATTGGCTGCGCACCGTGCGTGTGACCAAAGAGAAAGTGGAGCGTGCGGTGAAGAAGGGGTTCGACTATGATATACCTCCCATGAAGGACATCTTGCGCATCGGTTCGCTGGGACACTTCGACGGCACCTGTCAGGAGACAGTCCCGATGGCCATCCGCTGCTTCCTCGATGCCGACAATTTCGAGGAGGTGATTCGCAAGGCGGTTCTCTGCGATGGCGACACCGACACGAAGGCCGCCATTGCCGGCAGCATCGCCGAATCGTACTACGAGATTCCCGAGGAGATGATAGAGAAGGCCATCAGCTATCTGCCCGACGACATGCGCAACATCCTGCGACAGTATCTAGAAGTGCTGCGCGAACGGGTGGAGCGATAGGACATCATCACTTTATGGCAGCTAAAAAAGAGCTAACGGGATGATTGATGTGCTCAATGTTTCATTTTTTTTGACATCTGCTGAATATGAAAGAATATGATTATCTGATCGTGGGCGCAGGTCTGTTTGGCTGTACCTTTGCCTACCGGGCCATGCAACAGGGCAGGAAGTGCCTCGTCATCGACAAGCGACCGCAGCTGGGTGGCAACATCTTCTGTGAGGATGTGGAGGGCATCCACGTACATAAATACGGTGCCCATATCTTCCACACCAACAGCAGGCAGGTGTGGGACTTCGTCAATTCCATCGTCGAGTTCAACCGATATACCAACTCGCCCGTGGCCAATTACGAGGGACGGCTCTACAACCTGCCGTTCAACATGAACACATTCTATCAGATGTGGGGCGTCACCACACCCGAGGAGGCACAGCGGAGAATCGACGAACAGCGTCAGGAGGCGGTCGAGCGCATGCGCCAGGAGGGCGTCACCGAGCCTCGCAACCTCGAGGAACAGGCCCTGCTGCTCATCGGCCGCGACATCTACGAGCGCCTCATCAAAGGATACACCGAGAAACAGTGGGGACGGAAATGCACCGAACTGCCTGCTTTCATCATCAAGCGGCTGCCCGTCCGTCTGGTTTTCGACAACAATTACTTCAACGACCGCTACCAGGGCATCCCCATCGGAGGCTACAACCGTCTGACGGAAGGACTGTTGCGCGGTGCCGACACGCTGACTGATACCGATTTCTTCTCCGACCGCGAGCACTGGGAAAGCATCGCCGCGCGCATTGTCTTCACTGGTAAGATAGACGAATACTACGACTACCGCTTCGGAAAACTGGAATACCGCACGGTGCGCTTCGAGCAGGAGACGCTCCCGACGCCTAACTACCAGGGCAATGCCGTGGTGAACTACACCGAGGCACAGGTGCCCTACACGCGCATCATCGAGCACAAGCATTTCGAGATGTTCGGACAGCAGGTCTACGACACACCGCACACCGTCATCTCGCGCGAGTACAGCACCGAGTGGAAACCCGGCATGGAGCCCTACTATCCCGTCAACAACGACCGCAACAACCGGCTCTACGAGCAATACCGGCAGCTAGCCAACCGTGAACAGCGCGTCATCTTCGGTGGCCGGCTCGCAGAATACAAATACTACGACATGGCTCCTATCGTAGAAAAAGTGTTGAATATGCAGATTTTATAAAATAAAAGTTGTAACTTTGCAGCCGAAAATCAGAACATCACTATGCATAACGATTTAAATTATCTAGACCGCAACGAGTTCAATTTCGAGCCCAGCGATAAAGTAGTAGAGGCCATCAAGAACTTCAACCCCAAGGACCTGTGCTTCTACACCCGCATCTACGACCAAGGGAAGAAAAGCGTCATCAGCGTGCGGCTGAGCGAGCTGTATGGAGTGCCCGAGGAGCAGGTGCTGCTGGCCTATGGCGGTGAGGACATTCTGAAGAACGCCATCCACTACTACCTGATGAAGGGCGACAACAAGAAGATTCTGATTCCTGAATTTTCGTGGTGGTACTATAATAAGGTGGCCAGCGAATGCTATGGCACCTTCGAGATGTATCCCCTGCACGAGCAGGACGACACCTTTGCCTACGACGTCGACGAGGTCATCGAATATACCAACCGCATTCATCCGCGCATGCTCCTGCTGGCATCGCCCAACAACCCCACGGGCAACAGTCTGACGCCCGATGAGATTGGCCGCATCATGGAGAATATCCCCGACGACACGATGGTGCTCATCGACGAGGCCTATGCCAGTTTCATCACCAGCGACACCGACTATATAGCACCCTTGGTGAACAAATACCGCAACCTGATTATCTCGCGCACGCTGTCGAAGTTCTACGGACTGCCCGGCCTGCGTTGCGGCTTCGGCTTCATTGGTGCCGGTCACGACCATTTCGTCAGCTACATCAATAAATATCTCGGTTACAACCGCTTCTCAGAGGCCGTGGCACTGGCTGCCCTCGACAGCGACGACCACTACCGTCGTGTGGCCGACGACATGGAATGGGGACGACAGCTCTTCAAGCGTACTTTCGGCGACAAACCGGGCTTTAAGGTCTACAAGAGCGTGGCCAACTTCATTCTCATCAAATATCCCATCGAGATAAAAGAAGCCTTGCAGAAAGCGCTGGCTGCAGAGAACTACAAGATTAAGTTCATGACCGACAAAGGACTCGAGTCGTGTGTCCGCATTACCCTGGGCCGCAAGGAACAGACCCAGACCGTCTGCGACACGATGCTCAGAGTGTTTCAAGGCCAAACAAAATAAGCGTATGATAGGAGTAGTATTGGCCGCAGGGATGGCCAAACGGTTGCGACCGCTGACCGACGCGAGGCCCAAATGCCTGCTCACTGTGGGCAGCCGTACCCTGCTGCAACGCACCTTCGATGCCATGATAGCCGCCGGCATCAGCGAGTTTGTCGTCGTCACCGGCTATCGGGGAGAGATGATTCGCGACTTCCTTCTTAACACCTATCCCTCGTCGCTCACCTTCCACTTCCTCCACAATGCCGACTACGAGCACAACAACAACATCTACTCGCTATGGATGACACGCGAGTTGGTGCGCGGACGTGAGTTCCTGCTGCTCGACAGCGACATTCTCTTCGACCCCGCCATCATCCAGCGCATGCTCCAAGAGCCCGGAACGGCTCTGGCCCTCAACCGCCATGAACTGGGAGAGGAGGAGATCAAAGTGATTGTCGACAGCAACAACCAGGTGGTGGAGATCAGCAAGGTGTGCTCACCCAGCGAGGCCATCGGCGAGAGCGTGGGCATCGAGAAGATGGAGGCCGACTATAGCGAGGCTCTCTTTGCCGAGCTCGACCGGATGATAGAGGGCGAGGGACTCATCGATATCTTCTACGAGCGCGCCTTCGAACGACTCATTCCTCAGGGCCACTCATTCCATATTGTCGACACCACCGACTATTTCTCCATAGAACTGGACACCGTCGACGACTTCAACAGTGCCCGCGAGCTCATTCCCGCAGAGCTCTATTAGATCAACATTCATGAACACATTCAGTCTGACAGAAGAGACGCGCGACGGCTTTCTGGTCTCGGCAGAGATGAAAAAAGTGTGGAGCGTGGAAATCAATCTGCTTAAAACGTTCCTCGACGCCTGCCAACAGGAAGGACTCAGGTGCTGGGTCGACGGCGGAACGCTCCTCGGTACGGTGCGCCACCACGGGTTCATCCCCTGGGACGACGATATCGATGTCTGCATGCCGCGGGCCGACTACGACCGGCTGCTGAGCCTCGGCGACCGGCTGTTCGCACCACCCTACTTCCTGCAATCAGCCTACTCCGACCACGACTACTACCGCGGACATGCCCAGCTGCGCCACAGCGAGACCGCTGCCATACGTCCCTCCGACGCCTTCCAACCGTTCAATCAGGGCATCTTCATCGATATCTTCGTGCTCGACGCTGCCCCCGACGATGAGCAGAAACGCAAACAACTGTGCCAGTTGAGCCGACGCACACAGCGGTTCCTCAAGGCCAAGAACACCCATATCCTGTTCTCAGGCCGGCTGGGACTCATCTTCCGCAAGATGAAATGCCGGCGCGAGGTGGCACGCCGTGGCTGGACCGCCATCTACCGTGAGGCCGAAGACCAGCTCCGCGCTGTCCGCCCGGAAGAGTGCAGCTGTCTAGCAGAACTCGCCTTCAGCGGCGATGACATCATGTTCGACAAGCACATCTTCGACGAGACCGTCTGGATGCCCTTCGAGAATATCTCCGTCCCCGTGCCAGCAGGCTACGACAAGTTCCTGCGCACACAGTATGGCGACGACTACATGACGCCCCGTCAGGATGCCAGCTACCACGGCGAACTGATTTTCGACACTGAGCACAGCTACCGCGAGCTGCTGCCCCAGGTGCGGAAAGCCTACCGTAAGTCGCTCCTCCGGCGGTTGTTCAAAAAACTATAGCCCCCATCGACGGCGGCGGCGGACAGGATGGAGCACCATCATGCATAGAGATCAAACAGATATGGCCGATTACGACGTAAATGCTGTCCATCAGCGCATCCTACAAATTCTTCTGGCAGTCGACAACACCTGCCGGCAGCACCAGCTACGCTATTACATATGGGCAGGCACCATGATCGGTGCCGTGCGCCACAAAGGGTTCATCCCCTGGGACGACGACCTCGACATCGCCATGCCACGACCCGACTACGACCGTCTCATCCGGCACGCCAAAGAGTGGCTTCCGCCGCAGTTCGAGCTGGTGAGCGCCGAGACCGACGCTGTCTATCCGCTGCCCTTCGCCAAGATACAAGACAGCAACACCACGCTCATCGAGCGCATGCACCTGAAATACCTTGGTGGCATCTACATCGATGTGTTCCCCATCGACGGAGTGCCTGCCAACAAAATCATACAGAAACTCCACTTCGCCCGTTACGAATACTACAAGCGGGTGCTCTACCTCATGGTGCGCGACCCCTACAAGCACGGTCACGGTCCCGACTCATGGGTGCCCCTGCTGTGCCGGAAGCTCTACACACTGGCTGGAGTGCAGGGGAAAATCAGCCGGTTGCTCCATAAATACGACTACAATAAGGCATCACTCGTGGCCGACTACGACGACGGCTCGCATGGCGTCATGCCCAAAGAGGTATTAGGAACGCCCACCCCCTATGAGTTTGAGGGAGAGCAAGTGATGGGCGTAGAGCAGTACGACCGTTACCTGAGTCAGAAATACGGCGACTACATGACCATTCCGCCCCACCAGCAACAGCGCCAGCACAATTTCCACTATCTGAACCTCGACCTCCCCTATAGAGAGTACAAGTCAACCCAGGAACCTGAGTCCTAGCCATTTCTGGCATTGGGGGATAAAACAACTGCTGGCACAAGGCTGCCCATCTCGAGGACTGCCTTGTGCCAGCAGGCTATATATACTCTCCCGTCAACCCAACTCGCTGACGGCCTGTTCTACAGCCCTGCGCAGATACTCACCACGCGAGAGCTGCTGGCTGACTCGGCGCACATTCTTTCTCATTTCCTCCATCTGCTCGTCGGTCACACTGGCCAGTAGTGTGTTCAGTTGCTCCACGCTGTCGATGCACAGACCGATGCCTTCTTGTTCGACAATGGAGGCCAATGCTGCCTGACGCCAGATGATGATGGGCAGGCCGGCACGGATATAGAACGACACCTTGTGCGGACTGTTCCAGCGCAGATACTCACCGAAGCTGCCCGTACAGCTGTCCAACGAGTCGCCGTCCCACACAAAGCCGAAATCGCCCTGCACGCTCTCAATAAACTTGTCGGCCGGCATGAAATCATGGAAGATCACCCGCGGCGACTCTTTCAACGACGGAAGACCCGAGCGGTTGCCATAGATATGCAACTTGTAACCACTGATAACGTCAGGAATCTGCAAAATAAAAGCATTCTTGCGCATGGCGAGGGCTCCTGCATAGACGATGGAGCACTCTCCCTTTGTCCGTTCCTGCTCGTGATGAACAGTTTTCGAACGATAGTCAAACAGCCCCAAGGCACCCAGCGGATGGCTGTAGCCGCGGCTGGCGAGCCACTGCCGCATCACTCCGTTGGAGGCTATCACATAGTCGGCATGCATTAACCGGCGAATCTCCTGCTCCTCGGTGAGTTTCTTACGGCGCATGGAGCCTAAGTCGTGGATGAGGGCGATGGTCCTTGCGCCCCGCCAATGGGCCACACGACAGATGAAGGCAAAATACTTTTTGACAGGGTATTGCAACAGGATGATATCGTCTTTTCGCACTGAGGCACAGTATTTCAGGATGCCCATCAGGTCGAGGAAGAACGTCACCACCTTATTATCATAAAGTGTCCGGCGCAGGCCTAAGTTCACGGCGCCCATCTCTACGAGCGTATCTTCGTTGTCGGTCTTCGCCTTATTGCCCGAGCCGTCTACGCCCCGGTAGTTTCTTGAGATATAACACAAGCGGTTTGTACTCATATTGGTTTATAATTCAAGTTTAAATTCCATTTCGCGTTTCTTCTGATAGTGCGCCCAAAAACGCCTTCTTTCTGCCATCGTGACTCGTTCGGCAGCCTCGGCATCGAACTTCCGCAGGCTCGCATACTCACGCACCAGCAATTCGATGAAATGCTTGGGCCCCCACAGACGGGCAAAGCTGCGACAGCCATCTTCCATATTCACCGCCCCAAAGCGCATACGATTGATGTCGACAATGGAAAAACGGTACTCTTGTTTCCCGTGGGTCGTTCCCTGATGGTCGACATCCCACAAGATATTGCCGGGTGAGAAATCCAGATGCAGCACTTCCTTGTCGTGCATATTGGCGGCATAAGCGGCCAATGCCTTGGCAATCGGCGCATAGACATTCTCCGTGGCGTCACCCATCTCGTAGAGCAGATGAGCGTACGGGCACTGAATACTGATGAACCACGAGTGTTGCAGCATGCCCAGATGCCGGTCCTCGATATAGGCTACAGCCTCGGGCGTCTGTATTCCCTTGGCCAACAGAATGGGGGGATAGGTATAAGCACGTCTGCCCTTGGGCTTTCTGATGCCCGTGGAATAGATGATATTGGATGGGAACACAGGCTTTTTATAGCGTTTCACATTCAGACGAGTGCCATCGGGAGCCTCAAACATCTTAATCAGGTTGCGCCGTCCGCCATAGAGATAGATGCCCTCAGCATCCATCCGCTCGGGCAGTTGGCTGATGAATGAGCGTAGATGCTCATACTTCGGATTGATCTCGATGGTTCTTTTCATATCTGTTTCCACTGTGTACAGAGGGCTACTCCACAGTTACCGAGGGCGTTCCGGGCTGTCTGGAGGGCTGCTCTGTAAAGCTAATCATACTGCTCACTTGTCACTCATCACTTTTTCATAGACGTTGAACACTTGGGCAGCTACGTTGTTGCCCTCAAAACGCTGAATGTATTGCTGGCTTCGGGCGATACGCTCTTCCCTGCCCTCCGCTCCTTTCAACGACAGGCAGATTCCGTTTGCCATGCCACTGACATCGTCGGGACTGACATAGATATTGTCGTTGCCGCCTGCCTCCATCAGACAACTGCCCGTACAGGCGACGACGGGCAGACCGCTCTGGATGGCTTCGATGATGGGAATGCCGAAACCCTCGTAACGGGAAGGATAGACACACGCCTCGGCCTGCTGATACAAAGCCGGCAGATCGGCAAAGGGCACCTGATGGAACATCTTCACCCGCTGAAGGAGGCCGTTCTCACGGATATACTGCTCCAGCCGGTCGGCATAAGGAGTGCGCCGGCCGACAATGACCAGCGACACGTCGTGCGGCACATAGTGCATGGCCTTAACCGCCAGCAGCATGTTCTTGCGCTCCTCGACAGAGCCTACATGAATGATATAACGCTCGGGCAACTGATATTTCTGACTGACACGGGCCCGCTCCTCGGCGGTGGCAGGTTGTTTGAAGCGTGTGCCGCAACTCTGATAGATAAGCTCGATTTTGTCGGGTTTCACACCGCCATAGAACATGATGTCGCGCTTGGTGCACTCGCTGATGGCGATGATGCGGTCGGCCTCGGCAATGGTCCTGCGGAACTTCCAGGCATAGAGCTTGGTGTCGAGCCATTGATAATACTCGGGATGGCGCAGGAAGATGAGGTCGTGGATGGTGACAACGGTCTTGATGCCTGCCTTCTTGATGCCGACGGGCAGCTCGCCCGACAGACCGTGATAGAGCTGTATGCCGTCGCGCCGCAGGTCGTTCACCACGCCATGAGAACGCCACCAGGCCTTGCCCAGGCCCGTGCGGGAGAGGAAGGAAGAGGCATCGGGATAGCAAAAGCGCACGTTGGGCGCCGTATTGACCATCTGGCGCAACTGGTCGTTGCCCTTGTCGGGGGCATAGAGGCAGCACTCGCAGTCGGCGGGGGCGATGGCCGACAGGTCGTTGATGAGTGTGCGCGCATAGTTGCCCAAGCCTGTTGCGTTGCGCACCATGCGCTTTGCGTCGAATCCTATTCTCATGTTTCCGTACGTTTAATGACTTTCCCATTGACCACCCTGAAGCGCCGGTCGAACTCCTCGTGGGTGCGGCGCCAGCGGTCGTGGCTCCACAGATAGCAGGAGGGCTCACGGCGGATGGTCTCTTCGAGCATACTGAAGAACTGCCTCGTGATCTCATGCTCGGGCATCGATGCCGGATCGGTGGTGATGAGCCGCGCCGTCACCACATAATGACCGCGGCGGGGCCGCTCCATATCGACGTAGAAGACGGCATTCCTCATCTTGCGCATGATGCGCTCAGCACCGGTAAACACGGGTGTCTCGTGACCTAAGAAGGGTATCCACAGATGAATATTCTCCCATTTGGGAGCCTGATCGCTGATATAGCCGAAGAGGTTCATGCGGTTCTCACGCTGATAGCCCACCAGGTAGCGCAGAATATCTTTCTTGGGGATGCACACACCGCCCTTGCTCTGTCGGATATCGATGAACAAACGGTCGAAGATGTCACTGCGCAGAGGGTGGTAGATGAGTCCCATGACGGCATCGGTATGGCGCTGCATGGCCAGTCCGGTGGCCGAGAGCAGTTCCCAGTTGCCATAATGTCCCAAAAGGGCGGCACAGGTCTGTCCGCGGTCGAAGCATTGCTCCACCTGGTCGAAGCCGCGAAACTCAATACGCCGGAGCAGCGACGCAGGCTTCACCGAGAGCAGCTTGAGGGTCTCGACAAAGTAGTCGCACAGCCAATGGTAGAATCTGCGCTCGATGGCGCGATGCTCTGAAGTACTCTTTTCGGGAAAGGAAGTCTCGATGTTGCGGCGCACCACCCGCCGGCGATAGCCCGACAGACGCACGAACACATAGAAGATGTCGGACAGGACATAGAGCACGCCGTATGGCAGGAGCGATACCGCGTAGAACAGCGCATGAACGATTTTGTAGGTCATCTTCTTCATTCTTTTCCTTTTATGTGATGAGTGGGGATGTGTCAGGACATCTCGGGGTGACTTACTGCTGCATGTCGTGCAGTTTCTTATAGTAGCCGTCGCGCGCCAGGAGCTCGTCGTGGGTGCCGCGCTCGACGATCTGTCCCTCGTGCAACACACATATCTCGTCGGCATTCTTGATGGTCGACAGACGGTGGGCGATGGCAACGGTGGTACGCGTCTTCATCAGCCGCTCAAGGGCATCCTGCACCAGTCGCTCGCTCTCGGTGTCGAGTGCCGAGGTGGCCTCGTCGAGAATCAGGATGGGCGGGTTCTTCAAGATGGCACGGGCAATGCTCACCCGCTGGCGCTGACCACCGCTGAGCCGTCCTCCGCGGTCGCCGATATTGGTGTCGTAGCCGTGTTCCGACTGCATGATGAACTCGTGGGCATTGGCTATACGGGCAGCCTCCTCGACCTGCTGGCGCGTGGCATTGTCGACGCCAAACGAGATATTGTTGAAGAACGAGTCGTTGAAGAGGATGGCCTCCTGATTCACATTGCCTATGAGCTGGCGCAGGTCGTGAATGCCCAGTTCCTTCACGTCGACTCCGTCGATGAGCACCTGGCCTTCCTGCACGTCGTAATAGCGCGGGATGAGGTCGACCAACGTCGACTTTCCCCCACCCGACTGGCCCACCAGCGCCACGGTCTTGCCCTTCTCGATGGTGAGATTAATGTCCTTCAGCACCCACTGTTCGCCATATCTGAACGACACGTGGCGGAACTCAATGGACTGCTCGAAGCTCTTGATATGCACAGGGTGGGCCGATTCCTTGATATGATTCTCAGCCAGGAGTATCTTGTCGACACGCTCCATCGACGCCAAGCCCTTGGGAATGTTGTAGCCTGCCTTCGAAAACTCCTTCAGTGGGTTGATGATGCTATAGAGAATCACCATGTAATAGACAAAGGTGGAACCGATGATGCTGTGGTAGTTGATGACCAAGATGCCGCCGAACCACAGCACAATGACAATCATCACCGTGCCTAGGAACTCGCTCATGGGATGGGCCATCGACTGCCGGATGTTCACCCGCATGATGTCGTTGCGGTAGGCTGAGTTCACATGGTCGAAGCGGCGGTTCATCTTATCCTCGGCACAGAAAGCCTTGATGATGCGCAGTCCGCCCAGCGTCTCCTCCACCTGGCTCATCGTGTCGCTCCAGAGCGACTGAGCCTTGATGCTCTTTTGCTTCAGGCGGCGGCCCACCATTCCCATGAACCAGCCGAAGATGGGTACAAAGACGATGGTGAACAACGTGAGCTGCCACGAGATGAGGAGCAGCGCAATGAAATAGGAGATGATGAGGATGGGGTTCTTGAACAGCATGTCAAGGCTCGACATGATGCTCGACTCGATTTCCTGCACATCACCGCTCATGCGCGCAATGATATCGCCCTTGCGCTCCTCGCTGAAGAAGCCCAGCGGCAGCGAGTTGATTTTCTGATACAACTGGTTGCGGATGTCGCGCACCACGCCCGTACGGATAGGAATAATGGTGGCCGACGAGAGGAAGTAGGCACCCGTCTTCAGCGCCGTCATCACCGCCAGCACCAGTCCGATGATGAGCAGAGTGGTGGTGGCACCGGTGCTCTGAATGAGCTGATTCACATAGTAGTTCATGTTGTTCATCAGCACACCGTCCACATTTCCCCAGTCCCATGCCATCAGCGTGGTGGCCTTCTCGGTATCACCCGTCTGGAACAAGATATTCAGCATGGGTATCAGCGTGGCAAACGAGAAGATATTCAGTACTGCCGACAGAATATTGAAGATGACCGACAGTACCAGATATTTCTTATATGGCGGCACGAAACGCCTTAAAACTTGCAAGAATTCTTTCATAACTATCTATTATGCATGATGAACTAAGCAACATGAATTATACTATGCATTATCAATTCTGCATTATACATTACTCTGCCACGCCCAACAGCGTTGCGCTGCTGCTGCCGGTAATCCTCACATTCACCGTCTCACCGATGTGATGACGGCCTCGATCGAAGACCACCGCCTTGTTCTGCTCGTTGCGGCCCATCAGCTGTTCGCGAGAGCGCTTGCTGAACCCTTCCACCAACACAGGGAAAGTCTTCCCCACATCCTCGCGGTTGCGCTCGGCAGAAATCTCGGTCTGCAGGGCAATGAGCAGGTTCAGGCGCCGTATCTTCTCTTCCTCGGGCACGTTGTCGGCCAGATGCTTGGCGGCATAGGTACCGGGACGCTCGGAGTATTTGAACATGAAGGCCGAGTCGAAACGCACCTCGCGCACCAGCGAGAGCGTCTGCTGGAAGTCGTCTTCGGTCTCATCGCAATAGCCCACAAACACATCGGTGGTCAGTCCGCAGCCTGGAATGATGCGGCGGATAGCCTCCACCTTATTAAGGTAGTCTTCGCGGGTGTACTTGCGGTTCATCAGGTGCAGCGTGTGGTTGCTGCCGCTCTGCACAGGGAAGTGGATGTGCTTGCACAGGTTGGGCTCCTCGGCAATGGCGTGAAGGATGTCCTCGGTCATATCCTCGGGATTCGAGGTGGTGAACCGCACCCGCATCTCAGGCACCTCGCGGGCTACCCTTCGCAGCAGTTCGGCAAAGCTCGTACCTCCAGGCATGGGCTTTCCTGCCGGACTCAGACCGTAGCTGTTGACATTCTGGCCCAGCAGCGTCACCTCTTTGAATCCACGGTCACGCAGGTCGCGCACCTCGGTGAGGATGCTCTCCACGTCGCGCGACCGCTCACGGCCACGGGTAAAGGGCACAATGCAATAGTGACAGAAGTTATTACAGCCGCGCATGATGCTCACGAAACCGCCGATCTTGGCTCCGTGGATGCGCTGCGGAAGGATGTCGCGATAGGTCTCGGTGGTCGACAGCTCTACATTGATGGCCTGATGACCGGCCTCGCACTGGGCAATGAGGTCGGGGAGCGACAGATAGGCATCGGGACCGGCCACCAGGTCGGTATGATGGTGCTCCAGCAGGTCGCTTTTCACGCGCTCAGCCATACAGCCCAGCACGCCGATGATGAGTCGCGGACGCTCTTCTTTCAGTCGGCGCCTGCGCTCGGCATCAAGAGCCTCCAGACGGTGATAGATTTTCTGCTCGGCATTGTCGCGCACCGAACAGGTGTTCAGGAACACGGCATCAGCGTCGTCCAACTGCTCGGTCACTTCATATCCGGCCATCTGCATCACAGAGGCAACCACCTCAGAGTCGGCCACATTCATCTGGCAACCGTATGTTTCGATATATAGTTTTTTCATTGTTGCAAAATATAACAGACTGCAAAGTTACGAAAAATCGAGAGCAGAACAAAATAAACTCGTTTATTTTTTATGCCGAGATGGAGTAACTTATCCAAAGTTACGAAAAAACGAGTGAAAGGCACGATTTAGTCCTTAAGCGGACAAAATCTTCTGAAAGCTTGCTTTTCTGTTACTGTACAAGAAAAACGACTGAGCAAAGTGCCCTCAGGCACTACATCTCCATGTCCGCATCATCCACGTCCAAGCACTCACGGATGGCATCGAAGTCGAAGCCACGGCCCAGGGCAAAACGAATGAGTTTCTGCTGCAGTTCGTAAGGACTGTTGGCCTTGGTACTTTTGCGTTTTTGCTGTAGCAGGGGGCGCAGCACCTCGACATACTCATCGGTGTCAATCTCGTCGAGCACGCGCTGGCGGATGTCAGCATCGATGCGTTTCTGCCAGAGCGCCTGCTCCACCTTGCGACGTCCCCATTTATTGTATTTCACCTTGTCTTTCACGAAAGCGCGGGCATAGCGCTCGTCGTCGACAAAACGCCCACCCACCAGACGGGCCATGACACGGGCCTGAGCCTCCTCAGTCACGCCCCAGCGGCGCATCTTCTCGAGCATCTCAAACTGACAATGCTCGGCTTGTGCACATTGTGCCGACAGCCGCAGAAAGGCTTCTTGCTCGGTGATTTCCTTCATATCATAACGTTGTTTTCGTGGCTTTGACCATTCGCTGCTTGCCAAACTGGTCGTTACGCGTCTCCACTTGTTGCATGCCCACCGTCGGCAGATAGGCGGCTACGGCCTCGGTGAGCATCGGATTCATCTCTAAATACAGGCTTCCACCCGGCCGTAGGGTTTGTCCGGCATAGCGACAGATGGCCTGATACATGACATCGGGCTTATCGCCGGGGGCAAAAAGAGCCTCGTGCGGTTCGTAGTCGAGCACGTTGCGGGCCATAGCGACACTCTCACAGCGATAGATATACGGGGGATTGCTCACAATGATGTCCCACGCTTCGCCAGCCGTGGGACTGCACCGAAGCACGTCTTTCTTCTCAAACGCTACCTCTACGAGGGTGCTGCGGGCATTGGCAGCAGCCTGACGGAGGGCCTCATCGGAGATATCCCACGCTGTCACCCGACTACCTTGCAGCTCGGCGGCCAGAGTAATGGCGATGCATCCGCTGCCCGTCCCGATGTCTAATATGCGCGGGGAGGAAGTTCCGGTGCCATCAGATGCCGCACTCTCCAGCACCCAGCGGCACAGTTCCTCAGTCTCAGGACGCGGGATGAGCACGCCCGGAGCCACATGGAACGACCGTCCGCAGAACCACGCCTCGCCCAAAACATACTGGATGGGCTCGGCCTGCAGCAGTCTTTTCATGATTTTCTGCAATTCTTGTTGGTCGTCTGCAGATAATTCACTAACTTTGCCACACAGAACATCGGCCATAGTCAGTCCGAAACGCTGCTCCATCAGCAGACGGGCGATGGCTCTTGCCTCGCCAGTCTCGTAGAGAGCAGACAGCTGCCGGATGATGTCTTGATAGGTCATAACAAATGCAAAAGTAATCAATTTCAGACAATGAACCAAATATTAACCGACGAAAAATACATGCGCCGCTGCCTGCAGCTGGCCCGTAACGGCATCCACTCGGCCCGTCCCAACCCTATGGTGGGCTGTGTAATTGTGGCTGACGACCCACAAGCGGCCGACGGTCGCGAGCGAATCATCGGCGAGGGCTACCACATCCGCTGTGGCGAGGGGCATGCCGAGGTGAACGCCTTCGCGACGGTGCGCCCCAGCGACGAGCATCTGCTGCCGCTGGCCACCGTCTATGTGAGTCTGGAGCCTTGCTCGCATTATGGCAAGACACCGCCCTGTGCCGACCTGATTGTCAGCAAAGGCGTGAAGCGGGTGGTGGTCGGAACGGTCGACCCGTTTGCGAAAGTGCAGGGACGGGGCATTGAGAAGCTGCGCCAGGCAGGCATCGAGGTAACCGTCGGTGTGCTAGAGGCCGAATGCCGCGAGCTGAACAAGCGTTTCTTCACGTTCCATCAGCAGCATCGCCCGTACATCATCTTGAAGTGGGCACAGACCGCCAACGGCTACCTCGACGACAACTTCCATCCGCTGGCCATCTCCACACCGTTCACACAGATGCTCTCCCACCGTCTGCGGGCCGACGAGGATGCCATTGTGGTGGGCCGCATCACCGACGAGCGCGAGCATCCGGCACTCACCGTACGCCATTGGAGCGGACAAGACCCGCGACGCTTCGTGCTGAGCAAAGACTATAGCATCGAGCAGCTCATCAGCGACTGCTGCGAACAGAATATCCAGTCGCTCATCGTCGAGGGAGGTGCCAAGACCCACGAGTCGTTCATCGATGCCGACCTGTGGGACGAGATACGTGTCGAGACAGCACCCATCACCGTCAAACGGGGCACCGAAGCCTGTCCGCTACCACCGAATATTACAGTAAAAAAACGTGAAGTGTACGATCAGAATGTAATAATCACTTATCAACGCACCTGATGATGAGCAACCGATTTACCTCTCGCCTGAGCGAGAACGACGACTACAAGCGCGACATGCTAATTCAGAAGATTGAGCATGCCGTCGGACAAATGAAACTCTCTGAGCTGGAGGCACTTGCCTACGATATGTTTACCAAAGGCTACTTGGAAGACTATTAGATTCGTCTTCTAGCCGGCAATTCTCTCCCCCTAACAAGTTGAGAACGGAGAGGTGAGAACGTAGAGCTGAGAACGGAGAGGTATGATTACCTTTGGTATTGTATACACTCCCTAAAAGAAGGTTCAAGGTTCAAGGTGCAAAGTTCAAGGTGCAAGAGGCGTGGTATTGTCTACACTCCTATACTCCCACACTCCTACACTCCTAAAAAGTAGCCACTTAGACACACTCCTAAAAAAACTCACTTGTCACTTCTCACTTAGAGAATGTTCTCAACTATCCAAGAAGCTCTTGATGTCATCGAGTTTTCGCAGGCCGGTCTCGCGCCCGATGTCGTAGACGCGCTGCATCTCCTCGGGGTCGTGAGAGATGTGGCCAATGGGCAGGGCGGCATCGGGATAGATGGCCATCGTGTTGCCCCGCCGCACCTCCTGCTCGACATAAGCTAGCTGGTCGTTATACATCAGGTGGCGCATCTGCATGGTTTCCACCACGCGCGGGTATTTACGCAGGCTCAGGCGGATGACGGGCAGCAGCCGGCTGGGCTTCTTCACGTAGCCGCGGGGCTGGGTCATGATGACGAGGTTGCGCTCGAACCCTCTCCGTTGGAAGGCCTTCAGGGGAATAGAGTCGCTCATGCCGCCGTCCAGCAGTTTGTAGCCCTCGAGTTCGACCACGCGCGAGACGACAGGCATCGAGGCCGAGGCGCGCACCCAGTCGAATGTCACGTCACCACCCTGGTCGCAGCGCTTGTAGACGGGCTCGCCCGTCTCCACGTCGGTACACACCACCCAGAACTCGGTGGGATTCTGCTCGAAAGTCTCGTTGTCGAAGATATCATATTCGTTGGGCACCACATGGTAGGCATACTCGGCGCCGTACAGGTCGCCCGTGCGCAGGAACGACTGCATGCTGCAATAGCGCTTGTCGCGGGCGAAACGCTTGTTGTAGCGGATGGCACGCCCTATCTGTCGCGATTTGTAGTTGCAGCCGAAAGCCGCTCCAGCCGATACCCCTATCACACCGTCGAACGTGATGTTGTTCTCCAACATCACGTCCATAATACCAGCGGAGAACAAGCCCCGCATGGCCCCTCCCTCAAGTACGAGTCCTTTTTTCATTGTCTTTTCATATATATCTTCTGGTTACCAGTCGTCGTTGTCGTTGCCTACGATACCGTTCTTCACGGCCTCCTCAATCTTGTCGATCACGGCATTCGAGTAAGCGTGGGCCATCACGAGGGCCTTGGCGCAGGTGCGCTTCTGTGCATCTTTCTGCACGAAGGGATAGTGGTGTGCTATCTCCCATTGCTCGTCGTAGAGGTTCTCGTTAGTCTTGTCGTCCTTCTTGCGCTTCGAGTCGCCGTAGGTGCGACGGTCGTTTTCTGCTGCCATCGAGAGCCATCCGCCGCTGATGTCGGCCAGGATGTCGTAGCTCTGTACGGTATAGGTGACGCGCAGGCGTCCGTCCTTGATATCGATGCGGATCACGGGAGTGATGCTGACGCTGTATTTGTTCAGGGTGCCGATGTGCTCGACAATGTTGGGAATAGTCGACGAGATGATGATACATCCGGCATCCTTGTCGTTGAGCGTGATGGCCTGCTTGTCTTTGAAGGTGGCTGTGGCCCAGTAGTTCACGGCCACATAGAGCTGCTGCTTGGTTTTTCCGGGAGCCTCGATCACCTCCTGGTAGGTGATTGACTGGTTCTTGTCGAGGGTAATCGAAGTGGCCAGGTTGGCGGCTGCGTCGAGCCATTTGTCACCGTAGCGCTCCTTGGCGTATTTCTCCAGGTCGGCTGCCTTCATGATTTGTGCCTGAATGCTTGTGATGCCGCAGATCAGCATGACTGCCAACATCCATAATTTCAACTGTTTCATATCTGTTATCGTTATAGGGTTATTCTTATCATCATTATATCTCTCAACTATCAGCTCCCGGCTGTCGGCTCTCACGCCTCCTATTTAGAATCTAGCCCTGATACCGGCCAGGATGATACCCTGCTCGCCTACTCCGAACTCTGCGAAAGCGCGTACGTTCTTGCTACCTGCCTCAAGGCCGAGGAGAGAAGCCTGATACATGAACTCCACCTGACTGTCGTTCGACGACTCTGACTTCAGGGTGGTGTCCTTGCTCGTCATGAACATGATACCGGCGGCGGCCTTCGTGTAGACACCAAACTGCTTGTTGTTCACCCAGTAGTACTTGATGGCTGGCATCACCGTGTAGTAGCATCTTTTCCGGTCGCCCACCTTGGTTATCTCATCCTTCTCGTAGACATCCTCCTGGTAAGAGGCGAAGGTCACCACACCGCCAAGGGCCATTCGCGGATTGTCCAGATGATAGAAATACTCTATGCCGAGTGTGCCGAACTCCTTGCTGTCCTTCCACTTCAAACCTTGAATTCCGTCGAACAGTCCGTTGCTGAAAGCGTTGCTCAATCCGTCGATGATGGCCGAAGCGCCTACTCCGTAGCTGACACCTACCTCGTGTCTGGGCCCATCACTCTGTGCGTTCACACTTGTCACTGCCATAAGGGTTGCGATAACCACCAAAAATATCTTTTTCATTGCTGTATGTTCTCTGATTGTTAATATTTTGTTTCTGAAAAACTCTCCGACTCATCTCCAACTCAGTTGAGCTCATTTCTGTGTCGAAATGCTTGTCTTCGTGATTTCTATTGCAAAGATAAAGCGAAAAATCCACCCTTGTTCTTTTTTTCATCACTTTTTTTGTTTTTGCATACGACAGCCTCCCCTATTTACGACAAACAACGGAAAACGGCTCTTTTCTTGTCGCAAACCGGCGCAAAAGCCGGCCGAAAACCCCTTTTTCATGCCCATAACCCGAAAAAGAAATCATTTTATTGGTCGCAACGGCACCATCATTCCCAACTTTTTGCTATCTTTGTGGATGAAAGCAGGAGCCGAACTTCCTCCTTCACTCCGGAAACCCCATGTCTTCCTTATATATAAATAGGTAATTATGAAACAAATGATGAAAAGAATCATACTCGCACTCGTGCTCCTCCTGGGCATCATGTGCACCACCGGCGCCCAGACCATCAGAAGCGCCAGCAACTCCACCCTGGCAACAGTAGAGAGCAACGGCACCGTCAGGGACTACCGTAACTTCATGATTGCCAAGATCTGCAACAACGGTGACATCAGGGACGTTGGCAACCGCCTGCTCTTCAGAACCGAGAGCGACGGAGTCATCAGAGACCAGTACAACTCCTATCTGGGCAAGGTAGACGACAAGGGCGTCGTGCGCAACAGCAACTACCAGTACAAGGGGAAAATCGAGGACGACGGAACCGTTAGGGACAAGAACAACCAGCTCATCGGCTATGCCAGCGGTGTGCCCAAGACCTTTGCCGCCATCTATTTCTTCTTCCACAGCTTTTCTAAGTGAGAAGTGAGATTTTTTTGGAGTGTAGGAGTGTAGGAGTATAGGAGTGTAGACAATACCACGCCTCTTGCACCTTGAACTATGAACCATCTTTAAAAGGCCAACGAAAGAATTAATGATGATGATTCATGATGTTTTCAGAATATTTTCGTATCTTTGCCACATCAACAAAACTTCAAGCTTATGGGACTCTTCGACAAAAAACCAAAGAAAAAGGACAACTTCCTCGGCGGCAATTACGAGCCGGATGCCTGGCGCAAACACATTCCTTACAACGACACGCACGACTCACACATCTGGGACTGGGGCGCAAAAGACAAGGATGGCGACGGCTATCGTGACGGCAGCGTGGGCGACAGCGACTTGTGGGATGACTGAAAATGGCACAACGCTGCAGGAAAACTTCAAATATTGCACAACCTTGTGGAAAGCTACAAGTATTACACAACCCACAGGAAACCTCAACTCCCGAAATGTCAACGAGCATCAATCATAGGAAACACTCATGAATAAGCATCAGCAACCGACAACCCACCCAACGAAACGCATTCTCTTCGTCTGCCTTGGCAACATCTGCCGGTCGCCGGCGGCCGAAGGGATTATGAGGCATCTGGTGGAACTGCGGGGGATGGCGCACTTGTTCGACATCGACTCGGCAGGAATCGGCGGATGGCATGTAGGGCAGTTGCCCGACGCCCGCATGAGGAGGCACGGCGCACGACACGGATATGACTTCTGCAGCCGCGCCCGACAGTTCTGCACCGCCGACTTCGACCGCTTCGACCTGATTGTGGGCATGGACGAGGAGAACATGTACGACCTGAGACGGAAAGCACGCTCGGACGCCGATAGGGAGAAGCTGACGTGCATGGCCGACTATCTGCGCCACCATCCAGGACAGCAGACCGTGCCCGACCCGTACTACGGCGGCGAGAGCGACTTTGAACTGGTGATTGAACTGTTGGAAGATGCCTGCGAAGGGTTACTGGAAGAAATGATACATTTCAAAATATAGATGATACATTTGCAAAAGATTGGTTCGAAAGAAAACGCTATCTTTGCAACATGAAAAAACTAGTCATCGTATTTCTCACTTTTTTTGCCCTTACCGCCAATGCCCAGAGCGACATGCAGTGGGCAACCACATGGGCCACGGCCCCGGAGTTTACCGGCAAGGGCGACATGCCCCAGACCACCGAGCTGACCGACTGCTCGCTGCGCGAGATCATCCATGTGGGCTTCGGGGGCAGCCAGCTGCGCATGCAGCTCTCGAACGAGTTCAGCAAGGAGCCCGTTGAAATCAAGTCTATCTATATTGCCGACCTGGCAGCCGACGAGAATGGGCGCAGCGACCTGCCCGGCACCGACTATACGGCCATTGTGAAGCGCACGGCCCGCTACCTGACATTCGGCGGCAAGCGCAGCGTGACCATCCAACCCGGCGAGACCGTCTTCTCGGATGCCGCCAAATATGCGCTGAAACCGCTGCAGCGCCTATCGGTAACCATCTTCTACGGGAAGACGCCCGTCAACGCCACGTCGCACCGCGGCTCGCGCACCACTTCTTACATTATGAAGGGTGAGGCCAAGCCCGGCAAGAAATTCAACGTTTTCGAAAAACTGGACCACTGGTACAACATCTGCGCCCTGGACATTCTGGGCGGGGGCAACGAGTGTATTCCTGCCATCGGCAACTCGATTACCGACGGACGAGGCACCACCACCAACCTGCAGAACCGCTGGACCGACATTGCCAACGAGCACCTGCTGGGCCACGAGGGCGCTCAGCCGACCCGTTATTCGGTGGTGAACCTAGGTATCGGCGGCAACTGCGTGGTACGTGGCGGACTGAGTGAGCCTGCCGTGAAGCGCTTCGACCGCGACGTAATGGGCCAGCGACAGTTCAACTACATCATCGTCTACGAGGGCATTAACGACATTGGCGGCAGTGCAGGCCGCTCGGAGCAGGTGGCCAAAAACCTGATCGACGCCTACAAGACGTTCATCGAGAAAGCCCACAAGCGCGGCGTGAAGGTGCTGATGGGCACCATCCTGCCCTTCGGCAAATGTTTCTACGACGACGGCAACCTGTTTAAGGAGGCCTGCCGGCAGACCGTCAACCAATGGATGCGCACCAGCAAGGAGGTGGACGGGGTGATAGACTTCGACCAGCTGATGCGCGACCCGCAGCAACCCAGCCAGCTGCGCGAGGAGTGGCAGGAAGACTGGCTGCACCCCAACGCCAAAGGCTATGAGGCGATGGGGCGTTTTGCCGCCGAACGTATTAAGGAACTGACGGCCCAATAACCGCCGAGCGAATCAAGGAGCTGACACTCAATAATCTCCGATCGACTCAAGGAACAGAAAGGACAATACCCTCCGGGGGCCGATGCTCCGGCACACGGGAAGAACAAGGAAAAATCAAAATAACAACAAAAAAATGGAAACAAGCCAAACAACTCAAGAGGCCAAAGGCTTCTACAGACTCTCATGGTTGCAGCGCATAGGATTTGGTGCGGGCGACCTGGCGCAGAATCTGATTTATCAGACCATCTGCATGTATCTGCTGTTTTTCTACACAGATGTGTATATCCTCGGCGGCGACGCTGCCAAGTCGGCAGGACTGGCCGGAACGATGTTCCTGGTGGTACGACTGGTAGACGTGCTGTGGGACCCGCTGGTGGGCACATTTGTCGACAAGCACAACCCGCGATGGGGTAAATACCGCAGTTATCTGGTGATGGGCGGCATACCGCTCACCATCCTGGCCATTCTCTGTTTCTGGGATGGTTTCAAGCCCTCCATCCTCTATGCATATATCACCTATGTGGGCATGTCGATGCTCTACACCCTCATCAATGTGCCCTACGGAGCCCTGAACTCATCGCTCACCCGCGACACCGACGAGATTACGATTCTCACCTCGGTGCGTATGTTCATGGCTAATGTGGGCGGACTGTGCGTCTCGGCTGGTGTTCCGCTGCTGGTGGCCACCCTTGCCGGTGCCGACCTGCCCATCCAGATGGCGCTCTTCATGGGTCTGGGCTCGCTGCCCTCGTTCATCTTCATGCCGCTGGTGCCAGCCATCAAGAAGAAGGTGGGCAAGAAAAACATGTTCTATATCTTCCTGTCGGTCGCTATCCTCGGCATGGCCCTGCTCTACTTCATCAGTCGCATAGGCACGGTGCAGGAGAACATCACGCTGGTCTACATCGCCCAATTCATCAAGTCGACGGGCGTCATCGTGGCCACGGGTTACATGTGGGCACTCATCCCGGAGGTCATCTCCTACGGTGAGTATACCACCGGCCGCCGCATCTCGGGCATTGTGAACGCGCTGACGGGCATCTTCTTCAAGGCCGGTATGGCGCTGGGCGGCGTAGTGCCGGGCTTTGTGCTGTGGCTGGTGAACTACGAGCCCGTCTCATCGGAGTCGAGTAACCTACCCAACGACTCGCATGCATGGTTCGTGACGATGCTCATCTATTCGCTCGTGGGCCTAGCCCTGCTCATCTTCTGTTTCTCGCAGACCAAGGAGCGCGTGGTGATGGACGAGAAAGAGACGAAGAACGTAAAGGTGAGCGACCTCTGGACTGAGTTCAAGCGCAACCGTCCGCTGCGCATCATCGCCCTGTTCTTCATCACGGCCTTCGCCATGATGTCGGTGGGTAATGCCGCAGGCGCCTACTTCATGAACAACATGGAGACCCTGCCGCCGCTGGCACAGGAGGGCATCCGCTGGCTGGTGTGCGTCATTCCGGCCATTCTGCTGGTGCTGGCCATGTTCATCATCTCGAAGTATGAGCTGAGCGACGAGAAAATCGACGAGATCAACAAGGCCATTGAGGAAAGAAATGGCGTGAAATAATGTCTGACTTATGAAGAAAGTACTCTCTCTCTCCATGATAATGGTGCTCTTGGGCTGGGGGCTTTTTGCCTCAGCCAAGAAGCAACCGACGCTGAAGGAAGTGCTGGGTAAGCACTTCCTCATCGGCGTGGCGATGAACACCGACCAGGTGGCCGGCATCGACCCGAAGGCGGCTCCCGTGGTGAAGAAGCACTTCAACGCCGTGGTGGCTGAGAACTGCATGAAAGGCGAGGTGATACATCCCGAGGAAGACCGCTACGACTGGACCGAGGCTGACCGCATCGTGAAGTTTGCCGAGGACAACGGGCTCACCATCACGGGCCACTGTCTGGTGTGGCACTCGCAGCCGCCAAAGTGGATGTTCACCGACAAGCAGGGCAAAACCGTCAGCCGCGAGGTGCTCATCGACCGCATGCACAAGCATATTGCCGCCGTGGTGGGCCGCTACAAAGGCCGCATCAAGGGATGGGACGTGGTGAACGAGACCGTCGAGGACAACGGCGAGATGCGCCGCTCACCTTATTATAATATTATAGGCCCCGACTACATCGAGCTGGCTTTCCGCTTTGCCCACGAGGCCGACCCTGACGCCGAGCTGTATATCAACGACTACTCGATGTCGAAGCCCGGCAAGCGCGAGACCACCTGCCGCATCGTGCGCGAGCTGAAGGCGAAAGGAGTGCGCATCGACGCCATCGGCATGCAGAGCCACAACGGGCTCGACTATCCCGACCTGGCGGAGTATGAGAAGAGCATGGACGCCTTTGCCGCCTGCGGCGTGAAGATCATGATGACCGAGCTCGACCTCAACATGCTGCCCAACCCGCAGGACTTCGGCGGGGCCGACATCAGCCAGAACTTCCAGTACGACGAGCGCATGAACCCCTACCGCAACGGCATCACCAAGAAAGGCACAAAAACCTTCAACCGCCTCTACACCGACCTCTTCAAGTTGTATTATAAGCATCGCCACCAAATCAGCCGCATCACCTTCTGGGGTGTCAACGACGGCACTTCGTGGCTGAACGACTTCCCCGTGAAAGGACGCACCAACTACCCGCTGTTCTTCGACCGCGACTACAACGAGAAACCGATTATCAAGAAAGTCATCAAGATTTTCCAGTAGTCACCCATCAACGAAACGAATAAGAAAATATTAAATACTCAAAACAACAATGAAAGCAAGATATCTTTTCCCCAACGATTACATGGCCGACCCGTCGGTCAACGTGTTTAACGGCCGTCTGTATGTCTATCCCAGCCACGACTGGGACAGCGGAGAGTGCTTCGACGACGACGGAGGGCACTTCCAGATGCGCGACTATCATGTGCTGTCGATGGACGACGTGATGGAAGGCGAGGTGACCGACCACGGTGTGATTCTCGACGTCGAGCAGGTGCCCTGGGCCGAGAAACAGATGTGGGACAACGACGTGGTGGAGAAAAACGGCAAGTACTACCTCATCTTCTCGGCCAAAGACTATTCGGGCATGTTCCGCCTAGGCGTGGCCGTCAGCGACACACCCGAGGGTCCGTTCCGCCCCGAGGAGCACCCCATCCGCGGCTCGTTTAGCATCGACCCCTGTGTATTCAAGGACGACGACGGCGAGATTTACTGCTACTTCGGCGGTATCTGGGGCGGCCAGCTGCAATGGCGCGCTCCGCTCGCAGCACCTTATGCCCCCATCGCCCAGCCCGACTCAGCTCCCGCTCCTGCCGATGCTGCAGACCTGGGACACGCGCCCGACAAGAAGACAGAGCTCTTCGCTCCGGCTGGTGCTCCTGCCCTGAGCAGCTATGTGGTGCGCATGACCGACGATGTGCTGCAGTTCAACGAGGCTCCGCGCCCCGTGCTGATTGTCGATGAGAACGGCGAACCGCTGAAGGCCGACGACCCGCACCGTTTCTTCGAGGCCTCATGGATGCACAAGCAGAACGGCAAGTATTATTTCTCGTATTCTACGGGCGACAGCCACTATCTCTGCTATGCTGTGGGCGACAATCCTTACGGTCCGTTCACCTATCAGGGCGTGATTCTCGATCCCGTAGTCGGCTGGACCACCCACCACTCCATCGTCGAGTACAAGGGCCAGTGGTATCTGTTCCACCACGACTGTGTGCCCTCCAACGACATCACCTGGCTGCGCAGCCTGAAGGTGATGCCCATCGAGTTCGACGAGAATGGAAAGATCAAGACCATGAAGTCTGAATAACCCTCAACGACTCTCCCTTCCCCCTCCCCCGCTCGCTTGGAACACTTTCCAGGCAACGGGGGAGTTTTTTCTTGGCACCAGGTGAGAAGTGAAAAGCGAGAAGCCTCTCATAAAAAACGCTAATTATGCGATGGTTTTATTGGTGTTTCAGTTTTTTTTTATATTTTTGCAAAGAATATTCTGAAAAACCTTTAACCTATTGCAATAGATATTATGAAAATACTAGCCATCAACCCCGGAATGATTTCCACCAAGATTGGTGTGTTCGACGATGAGAAACTGGTGATGCACGCAACGCTGAACCACCCGTTTGAAGAATTGTGCCGCTACCCGTTCATCATGGATGAGTTCGACTATCGTAAGGAAAAACTCATTGAGGAACTGCAGCGACAAGGCATCTCGCTCGACTTCGACGTCATCGTAGGCCGTGGCGGACTGGTGAAGCCCATCGAGAGCGGTGTGTACGAGCTGAACGAGAAAGTGATTGAGGACACGAAGCATCCCCGCCTGCATCATGCTTGCAACCTGGGCTCGCTCATCGCCCTGAGCATGGCCAAGGAGATTCCCGGCTGCCGTGCCTTCACGGTAGACCCCGGTGTGGTCGACGAGCTCGACGACGTGGCTCGCATCACCGGTATGCCCGAGCTGCCCCACCAGACCATCTGGCACGCGCTGAACCAGCGTGAGATAGCCAAGCGCTACTGCAAGGAGCACGGGGTGAAATACGAGGAGCAAGACCTCATCGTCTGCCACATGGGCAGCGGCATCTCGTTTGCCATGCATCATCACGGCCGCGCCATCGAGTGCAGCGACGCTCTGAGCGGCGACGGACCGTTCTCTCCCTCACGTGCCGGCATGCTGCCCACCGTCCAACTGGTGAAACTCTGCTACAGCGGCAAGTACAACGAGGCCGAGATGCTGCGCAAAATCAACGGCCACAGCGGTCTGACCGCCCATCTGGGCACCAACGACTGCCGCGAGGTGGAACAGCGCATTGCCAATGGCGACAAGCATGCTAAGCTCGTGCTCGATGCCATGATCTACAGCATCTCGCGCTGGCTGTCGTCGCTCGCACCGTCGACCAACGGACATGTCGACGCCATCATCCTCACAGGCGCCATTGCCAAGAGCCAGTATGTCACCGACGGACTGAAGCAGCGGCTCACCTATCTGGCCCCCGTATTCGTCTATCCCGGCGAGGACGAGCTGACTGCATTGGCCATGAACGTGCTGCGGGCCATGCGCGGCGAACAGGAAATCAAGGTGTACGAATAAAAAGCAGACAAACTTTTATACCACCATACAGGATGTAAGTCGGGAACGACTTGCATCCTTTTCTTTTTTTACCATCATACAGGATGTAAGTCGAGAGCGACTTGCATCCTTTCTTTTCATTACTCCGACCGGTGCATACCTAGTAATGATGACCGGGGAATTACCCATTAGTAAGTATTGCACACTCCCACTTAACGTTGTACCTTTGCCATATGATAGGATTTTTATCATTAAGCGTGCGGCAATCATTGCCATTCCCGCAAAAATAGCCTCAGAAGTTCTGACTTCTTTTCAATTCGAGACTTAACGTAGGAGTCATGAAGGCGAGACCGCAATGAGAACCGCATGCTTTCTATCACTTTCTTCATCATCATTTCCCATGAACAAAGGCACTCTGCAATAACATGATTTTTAGGTATTGTGCATTTTTCCTCAACCTGCTACCTTTGCAGCCACAACAAAAAACAGATTGAAATGAAAAGATTATTCTCGTTTTTCATCGCTTTTATCTCGATTGCTGCCACGGCATCGGCACAGGTGAGTGCTGCCGACAGTGTGATGAATCATGCCAATGGCAAGAGGCTGAGCATTGGCGGCTACGGCGAGGTGGCCTACTCGCGCAACTTCTTCAGCGACCATGTGAGCCGCTACAGCCAGCCCGAGCAACACAGCAACGACCCTAGCCACGGCAAGTTCGACCTGCCGCATGTGGTGATTTATCTGGGCTACAACTTCGGCAAGGGCTGGTCGCTCGGCACAGAGATTGAGTTTGAGCACGGCGGCAACGGCTTGGCCTATGAGAAAGAAGACGAGGAAGGCGGCGAATGGGAACAGGAAGTGGAGAAAGGCGGCGAGGTGGAGCTCGAGCAGTTTTGGATTCAGAAGACCTTCTCGCGGGCTGCCAATCTGCGCTTCGGCCACATCGTCGTACCCGTGGGCCTGAACAATGCCCATCATGAGCCGTTGAACTTCTTCACCGTCTACCGTCCTGAAGGAGAGAACACCATCCTGCCCTCCACATGGCACCAGACGGGTGTGAGCTTCTTCGGCCGTTCGGGCGACTTCCGCTATGAGGCTCAGTTGCTGGCGGGCCTGAATGCCGACAACTTCACCAATACCGGATGGATTCACAAAGGACCGGCATCACCCCTGGAATACGATGTGGCGAATAAATACGGTGTGGCCCTGCGTCTCGACAACTACAGCATTCCCGGTCTGCGCATCGGCTTGAGCGGCTACTATGGTGAGAGCATCGGCAACAGCTATCCGCGCAATGCCAGCGGTGTGGATGCCGAGTATAAGGGACAGGTGCTCGTCGGTGCCCTCGACTTCACCTACAACGGTCACAACTGGATCGTACGCGGACAGGCCGACTACGGTTATCTGGGCGATGCAGCACAGTTGAAGTATGTGTACAACCGTCTGAACTCCAAATCTCCGTTCAAGCACTCGGCATTCGTCAGCAAGAATGCCTATGCCGTGGGCATAGAGGCTGGCTACGACATTTTCTCGCAGATCAGCCGCCTGCGCGAACAGCAGCAGAAGATGTATCTCTTCGGACGCTACGAGCAATACAACCCCTATGCCAGCAACACCAAGGGAACGGCCTACGACTATACAGCCGTGAAGCGCATGGCCGTGGGAGTGAACTATCACCCCATTCCGCAGATTGCCATCAAGGCCGAATACAGCAACCGGTTCCTCAAGTCGCTCTACAACAACGAGCCATCTGTTAACATAGGCATCGCCTACGAGGGTTTCTTCTTGTAGACCGTGAAGCAGTCACAAAGAATAAGAGACAACGAAATATATTTTGATTTAACGTAAAAAAAAGAACATGAAAAAGTTTTTTATCCTGTCGGTTGCCGTCCTGTTGGGCGCGCTGACATTCACGTCCTGCAGCGACGACGACGATGATGACAACAAGAAAAACGACGACTCCACCATTGTCAACGATGCCAAGTATAAGGACAGAACCTATGGCAACGAGGCCATCGATGCCTGTACATCGGTCGTCAACCAGCTGGAGACTGCCAATGGCATCATCGCCAAGTCCAACCTCACTACCGAGCAGGAGACTTTCCTGCGCAACGTACTGGCCCGCCTGGTCAGCGACGTAATCATCCCCACCTACACCGATCTGGCCGACGATGTGGAAGACCTTGAGGAGACCCTCAACGGTCTGACCGTCAGCAACATCACGCAGGCACAGATCAACGAGGCCTGCGAGGACTTCAAGGATGCCCGCGAGAACTGGGAGCGCAGCGAGGCCTTCCTCATGGGTGCCGCCTCCGACTTCGACATCGACCCCACCATCGACTCATGGCCGCTCAACCGTGCGCTGCTGCTCAGCTATTTCAACAATGGCATGAACAACGAGATGCTCGAAGATGCCACCATCCTGGGCTTCCACGCCCTTGAGTTCATCCTCTTCCGCAACGGACAGCCCCGCAAGGTGGCCGAACTACAAGGCAACGACACCTATAAGAACTTCGAGCGCATCTCCGGAGCTCAAGAGCTGAAGTATGCACAGACCATCTGCACCCTGCTCAAGCAGCGTTGCTTCCAGCTGCAGGTGGCTTGGGAAGGACAGACCGCCAAGAATGCCAGCCGCATGGCCGTCGTCAGAGCTGCAGGTCTGGACTATCTCACAGAGAACGGTCTGTCGTTTGGCGAGAATCTCATGGGTGCCGGACAGAACAGCAAGAGCACGTTCAAGACTCTGAAGGCTGCCATCGCCCAGGTGCTCTCCGACGACGAGGGCTCGTGTGTGGGCATTGCCAACGAGGTGGGGACAGCCAAGATTGCCAACCCCTTCTCGGCCGGCGACATCTCGTATGTCGAGTCGCCCTACAGCTACAACTCCATCCGCGACTTCCAGGATAATATCCGCTCCATCCGCAACGTGTGGTACGGTTCCACCAACGGCAGCGCAGCCAGCACCAGCTTCGACGCCTTCTTCAAGAGTGTCGGTGAGACCACGGCCAACAGCGCCACCGTCAATGCCATCAGCAATACCATCAGCAAGATTGGCAGCATGCCTGCTCCCTTTGTGAAGTACTGCAGCACCGTCTGGGGCAAGGAGTTTGTCGACGATGAGGACTGGGATTAACTCTCCCTGCCTGGAGCAAAAGAAAAGACTACAGCGTCTGCGCCTTGAACAGGGGCGTGACGCTTTTCACCATTGATAAAAACCTATAACCATCAAAAAGTATCTACTGATGAATCACATGCAAAATCTATCGAAATGGGCTTTCGCAGCGCTGTTGGCAGCCCCGTTGCTATCCGCTTGTTCCGACAGCGACGACGAAGGCAGCGACCTGGGTCCCCTGGTGCCTGGCGAGGAAGTGTTCGGCAAGGCCAACGACGTGTTCAGCGCCGACGAGTGGTATCCCGGCGGACTGCTCGGCACCACCGAGAAAGCCAGTTATTCTGCCGCCGCCCCGGCTGTTGAGAATGTGGCAGGCATGGAAGAAGACTTCAACACCGGCGAGGACTTCTTCGAGCACCTCTACACCTTCGAGCAGGCACCACGCAAGGGACTGGGCCCCGCATGGGTGCGCAACAGCTGCATCGCCTGCCACCCCAGCTACGGCCACGGCAAGCGCCAAACCGAATACCGTGCCAACGCCATCGGCAACGGCTATCTGCTGGTCATCTACCATCCCGACAACAATGCCTACATCAGCGAGGTGACCGGCATGCCGCAGACTCAGGCCATGTCGCCCTTCAAGGCTCCCATCGACGAGAGTCTCATCAATATCGAGTGGAAAACCGTCACGCAGATGGAGAGCGGACTGGCCATGAAGTTCCCCGACGGCGAGGCCTACGAGCTCATCTATCCCGAGGTGACCATCCCGCAGCATGCCTTCAACACCAACCCCAGGCCCACCAACTACGATGTACGCCTGGAGTCCACCATCGGTGTCTACGGCACTGGTCTGCTCGACGCGCTGACCGACGAGGACATCGAGGCACAGTGGCGCGCAGAGGCTCCTTATGTCGACCTCAACCCTGCCATGTGGGACAAAGAGGCCAACACCTTCAAGGCTTCTGCCTACTATTCAGCCCCCTACAACGACACGGGCAGTCACCACGGCACACACGGTCCGCTGAAGCGCTTCACCTATGCCATGACCCGCGGCTCGCTGCAAGATGGTGCCGGCGCCAATGCCATTTGGAACATCACCAACGTCACACGTTCCGACCGCCACTGGCTCTACACCACCACGGCATGGGCCAAAGCCCAGAGCGAGGACAACGAGGTCATCAGCTACATCAAGGAGCACGGCCGCTCCGAAGCCAGCATCCTGCACCCCTACTATGCCGACGGCACCAGCGAGGGCATTGCCAACCGCGTCTACGAAATCCTCAACACCCCCACGGTGGCCTACAAGAGCACCTTCGAGAAATACCTGCTCAACAGCTCGCCATACAATGGCGAGGAGGAGATGACCGACAAGCAGTACTATCAGTTCATGGTGTGGCACCGCGGACTGGCTGTTCCTGCCGCCCGCAACCTCGACGATGCTGCCGTGAAGCGTGGAAAGACCCTCTTCACTCAGATAGGATGCGCCCAGTGCCACCGCCCCTCGTGGAAGACCGGCTCCGACAACTACTGGGTCGACGCCAGCATCAAGGCCTATGCCAAGAGCATCGGCAAGGACGCTGCCTCTGTACTGCCGAAGTATCCCAACCAGACCATCTGGCCCTACACCGACATGGTACAGCACCGTTTGTGGATGATCAACGACATCCGCACCGGCTGGTGTCGCACCACACCCCTGTGGGGACGTGGACTGAGCCGCCAGCTCACCGGTGCCGACGACCGTCTGCACGACACCCGTGCCCGCACCGTCATCGAGGCCATCATGTGGCACGGCTACTCCAAGAAGTCCGATGCCTACTCGTCTACCGAGAAGTTCTACAACCTGCCGAAGGCCGACCGCGATGCCGTCGTGAAGTTCATCGAGTCTATTTAAATGCAGAGAGCACTCATCATCCTCTACATGGTGGTGGTAGTCGTCATGGCTGCCACCACCATTGTCGAGAAATACCAGGGCACCGCCTTCGTGTCTGAGCATGTCTATGGCGCCTGGTGGTTCAGTCTGCTGTGGGCGGTGCTGGCGGCAGTGGCCGTCGCCTGGTTCCTCCGCCGCAAGGTGCGCCGTCTGTCCACCGTGGTGCTCCACCTGTCGTTCATCATCATCCTCGCCGGAGCGCTCATCACCCATCTCACCGGCCGCCAGGGCATCGTCCACCTGCGCACGGGTCAGACTGCTACCACTTTTCTCGTCAGCAACCCTGATGGCATGCACGAGCACCCGCTGCCGTTCAGCATCCGCCTCGACCGTTTCCGCATCGTCTATCACGAGGGCACCCGCGCCCCCGCCGACTACGAGTCCCGCCTCACCATCGTCCACCCCGACGGCCGCAGCAGCCGGCAGCAGGTCTCGATGAACCATATCTATTCTTACAACAATCTGCGCCTCTACCAGAGCAGTTACGACAACGACGGGCACGGCAGCTACCTCTCCGTCAACAGCGACCCGTGGGGCATCCCCGTCACCTATCTGGGCTACGCCCTGCTGTTCATCGCCCTGGTGTGGATGCTCGTCGACCCCCGTGGCCGCTACCGCCAGCTACTGCGCCAGGGGACAGAGTCCACTGGCCGGCGCCCCGTCTCTGCCACCGCCCTGTCCTCCGTCCTGCTGCTGGTCTTCCTGCTGTGCGCCCCTTCCGCCGCCGGCGCCGCCCCTCGTGTGCTGCCCCAGCCCACAGCCGATGCCTTCGGCCGTCTGCACATTCTCTACAACGACCGCATCTGCCCGCTGCAGACCTTCGCCGTCGACTTCACCAAGAAGCTCTACGGCAAGCCCCGCTATGCCGGCTATACCGCTGAGCAGGTGCTCACGGGCTTCCTCTTCTATGCCGACGAGTGGAGCCAGCAGCCCGTCATCAAGGTCAAGGGCGGACCGCTGCGCGAGACCCTTCAGCTGCCCGCCTATTGCAGCGTCAACACCTTCTTCAGCCAGCAGGGGGGCGGCTACATCATCGGGCCCTACCTGCAACAGTACTTCAGCGGACAGAACGACAAGCTGCACCAGGATGCCGCCAAGCTCGACGACCGTCTGCAGCTCATCATGAATCTCCGCCAGGGCACGCCCCTCAGGGTGTTCCCCTTCCTGGGCCGGTGGTATGCCCCCACGGAGACACTCCCCCAGCAGATGGAGCCCGCCCGCGAGCAGTACATCCGCACCATCTTCTCCATCCTCCATGCCGACGCCCAGGCAGGCAACTACGACCGCATGGACGAGACCCTCCAGAAACTGCTCAAATACCAGCAGCGCTACGGGGCGTCGTCGCTGCCCTCGCCGCTGCGCGACCGCGCCGAGCGCACCTACAACCGCATCCCCTTTGCCACCATCCTCTTCATGGTCAACCTCACCATGGGCTTCGTCTGCCTGCTGCTCAACATGTTCGGCCGCCGCCAGCGGTGGGCGCTGGGCGTGCTCGCACTCTCCTTCCTCGTCCTCACCCTCGGTCTGTCGCTGCGCTGGATCATCACCGGCCATGTACCCATGTCCAACGGCTACGAGACCATGCTCTTCATGGCGTGGGCGGTCATGCTCGTCACCCTCTTCATGCAGCGCCGCTATCCCGTGATGCTCACCTTCGGGTTCCTCATGTCGGGCTTTTTCCTGCTCGTCTCCCACATCAGTCAGATGGACCCTCAGATCAGCCATCTCATGCCCGTGCTCAACTCGCCGCTGCTCAGCCTCCACGTCAGCGTCATCATGATGTCGTTCGCCCTGCTCTCGCTCACCTTCATCTGCGGTGTGGCTGGTCTGCTGGCCCATGGCCGTCCTCTTGCGCTGGTCACCCGCCATCTGTCGCTGCTCTTCCTCTACCCAGCCCTCACCTGCCTGGGCATCGGCATCTTCGTAGGAGCCATCTGGGCCAATGTCTCGTGGGGCACCTATTGGAGCTGGGACCCCAAGGAGGTGTGGGCCCTCATCACCTTCATGGTCTATGCTGTGGCCGTCCACGACCGCTCCCTGCCCTTCCTGCGCAGCACCACCCACTACCATCTCTACTGCGTCCTAGCCTTCCTCACCATCCTGATGACCTACTTCGGTGTCAACTATTTTCTTGGCGGCATGCATTCGTATGCATAGTTTTGCAAAAACCTGCGTTTTTCAAATATTTTTATTACCTTTGCAGCCATGAAGAAAATCATTTTCGATAAGACCTGCGCCGAGATAGCCAGTTTCACGACTGCCGACAGCGAGGTGGCCGAGCATCATGTCATGATACATGTCACCGACCACCGCCTGCCCTACTCCAGTCAGCTGAAGGCCGTCGACGACACCCTCACCCAGCTTGTCCATGGCCAGCTGGGCGGAGCCAAGCCCGTCTTCAAGCGCTATTTCCTCAGCGACGCCTACAACCAGTCGGGCGAGGTACTCTCGCTCGAACTCGACTATAGCGACTATGCCCTGTCCGTCATCCAGCAGTCGCCCCTCGACGGCACCAAGATCGCCCTGTGGGTCTATCTGCAGACCCATGTCGAGACGCGTGCGCTGCCCAGCGGACTCTACGAGGTGCGCCACGGCAGCTACCGACACCTGTGGAATGCCAGTGCCCACAACCTCGCCAAAAACTCTGAATACCAGACGCGCCTGCTGCTCAACGAGTACATCATGCAGCTGGCACAGGAGGGCTGCCGGCTGGCCGACAACTGCATCCGCACGTGGTTCTTCGTCAACGATGTCGACAACAACTACCCTGGGGTGGTGAAGGCCCGCAACCAGGTGTTCTTCACCCAAGACCTCACCGACGACACCCATTTCATTGCCAGCACAGGCATCGGAGGCCGCCAGGCCGACCCCAAGGTACTCTCGCAGATGGACAACTACGCCATCGACGGGCTGCAGCCCGGACAAGTCAGCTATCTCTATGCCGCCCACCGCCTCAACCGCACCAGCGACTACGGCGTCAGCTTCGAGCGCGGCACACGCGTCGACTATGGCGACCGCCGCCATGTGTTCATCTCCGGCACCGCCAGCATCAACAACAAGGGCGAGATCGTCCACCCCGGCGACGTTGCCGCCCAGACCCGCCACATGTGGGGCAATGTCGAGGCGCTGCTCGGCGAAGCCGGCTGCACCTACGACGATGTGATGCAGATGATTGTCTATCTGCGCGACATTGCCGACTACGACACCGTGCGGCAGCTCTACGACGAGCGCTTCCCCCACACGCCGCGCGTCATCGTCCTCGCCCCCGTCTGCCGCTCCGGATGGCTCGTCGAGATGGAGTGCATGGCCATCCGGTCGCAAGCCGCCCGCCAGTTCCCCGCCTACTGACGGTCAGCCTGCTCCGCCAGCCGTACCCTTTGCGGCAAGGCCCCACAAAAACTCCTGCAGAACATCATTCAAGAATAAGCCCTATGAACATCAAACTACACACCCCAAAGAGTCTGGCCAATGGCAGCGGACTGGCCACGGTGAAGCAGTTCCTGCTGTAGCTCGTGGCAACCACCATCTCCATCGTGCTCACCTTCGGCACCGCCTATTTCGTCGACAAGCACAAGAAAGAGTCGCAGAAGCGCGAGATGGTGATGATGCTCATCTACGACTTCGACCAGAGCCTCCAGATGATGCAGAAGAACGATTCATCCTTCCAGCATGCCCTGGACGCCCAACTGGCGGTGGCCCGCCATCCCGAACAGTACGACAGCCTGCGTTTCCATATACTAGATGCCATCATGGCATCCCAAGCCAGTATGCAGAAGACCACCGAGCAGATATTCACCTCGAGCATCGAGACCTTCAACACCATCAGCAATGCCTACTTCATCCAGCAGGTGTCGTCGTTCTACATGTCTCGTCAGAGCTACACCGATGCCGTCAGAGAAACCATTAGCGGCCCGGCAGAGAAATACCCGCCTGCCGAGTCGATAGAGAACTTCTTACAAATAGGTTTCCCCGAGCTGGTCTATTTGAGCGGCAGCTACTTGGAAGGCATGACGAATATACGCAATATATGCATGGAGATGATGCACATCAGCGAGAAGGAACTGGCTGCGTTCAGCAAGACGTACACCCTTGAGCCCCAGCAGGACGATGAAAAGAAGCTGGAGCGCATGGCCACGATGATGAATGCCGAAGAAACGTTGATGGAGGCCCGCAAGAAATATCCCGTGGAAGGGGAAAAGTGATTTAACGAGGTTTTTGGGGGGATGATAAAGCAGCCAAGTTCAAAGCCCAGCCCCCCACCAACTCCCCCGAGGGGGAGGGTGCCTGGCGAAGTTGGATTCGAAAGAGGCGAGGTATTGTCTACACTCCCACACTCCTACACTCCTTAAAGCTATTCACTTATCACTTGTCACTTAAAGTTCATCGCTATCTCAGGACCTTCAGATAGCGGCCATCACATTGGCGAACGATATTCAAGCCCTTTGAAAAAGACGGCAGACAATGGCCTTGCAGATTGTATATCTGGGGGGCTGTGACATGACCCGTATCATGGATGCATTCTATGCCTGTGTCGGTCTTGGCATATCCCTTGGCTGACAACCCTCCGTACTCGTTGACCGCTTGCACATAGCACGTTCCGTCGGGAACTGTGCAGCTGGTATCAGTAACGAAATCGACGACCTTCCCATTACAGGTCACCACATAACAGATGGCGTAGGGGACGGCCTCCCACTGCAGTCTTCCCGCATGGGCCTCAACGACAGGTGCATCGCAGGCTTCGCACAACAAATCTGGCTGCCAGTTGTCGTCGCCTCCCATCACGTTCCTGATGGTGTATTGAGCAGCCTCCTCTGCTGTCAGCGTGTTTTTTACATTAAACACCTCATCAATAATCTTTCCGTTGTCGTCTCGAACGTAGTAGTAGGATTCCCGCATACTCAGGTCTATCAGGTTTCCATCCTTGTCAACCGTGTTGTATTCAGCCCAGAGAGCAGGAAGTCCGCCCATGGTGTTGTACCACCCTTTTGCAGGAAGATTGACGAATGTTTGCAGGTTGATGAAAACCGTCTTGGGCTGGTTGTGCCAAGGACGTCCGAGCCACACGTCAGTAACCTTAATCCCTTTGTGCGCCCGGATAATATTGTTTTGGAACACATACCCCCATTTGACGTCAGCCAAATGGCTGGGAGCTACGATATAACCGCCAGAAGGCCGGTTTATCTCCAGCGTGTCACCATCGAAATAGACGTTGCCCGAGTTGTAGATAAAGTCGACGGCACCCTCAATCAGTGAGTTCTTGATATAGTGGCGGTTATTGGAGGTCGGCGTGGTTATCCAGGTGTCTTGATAAGAGAGAAGAGCCACGTTGTTCAAGGCGATACGGTCGCCACTAGTATTCAAAGCCAAAGCCTGTGGTCCGGCCTGTTTTTCATGCCCGTATTGGTTCTCTAGCGTGAGATTTTCAAAAAAGATGTTGTTGGCTTTTACAAGTACCGTGCAGCCACCGTCGATGCCTACATTATTAGTACCTCCGCTCAGTTTGTCGTCAAGAATCACAGTCTGGTCGCGATCCTGACCGATAAAATGCAGGTAGGGCTTGCTTGCAGGAATACTTACATGTTCCTTATACAGTCCGTTTTTCAGGAATATAAGCCATGGTGTTCCACGCCCTTCCGGTGCCGCATCGACGGCTGCCTGCACCGTGGTATAATCACCTGACCCGTCTTGCGCTACGACAGCATCGTACAGTCGCGGCTGCGGTTGGCGCCGTTCCATGGTGGTGAAGGTAATTGTGGCGGCAGCCACCTTCTTTCCACTGCGACTAAGAAGAACGCCTTCCGGCATCTGGAAAGTATAAGATGTCGCATATTTCAGTCCTCGATAGTTGAATATTGCGGTCTTTCCGCTGATGACAGGGGTCATCTTCTCGCCATTCAGCTCTGCTGCCCCAGAACCAATCCTCACCTTCTTGTCGAAGTTTAGGATGACAGCACCGTTGGCACTCGCTGTTGTGCTGTTTTGCTCTGGATTGGTACTGACGAGTGTTGCCACCTCGTCGGCCATGGCGTCAGCATCGGCTGTCACAAAGATATTGCCAATAGCAAGACCGTCATAATCGCTTTTGGAACCAATTAGCCCGCTATTACGATCGCCATACCAACGAATATAGATACGTTGTTGATTATTACAAGCTGCCGGTAAACTGAACTCTGCGTCTGTCCATCCTGTTTTCAGGGTAAACTCGCCCAGTTTTGTCCAAGTGGCACCGTCGAGTGAGTACTCCACATGGTGGGTCTTGTAGGTATTGTAACCTACGCAGAGACCATTTGAGAGTTTCAGATTGGAGTATCCTACGGAAGAGAATGATATCTGGAAATACCACCCCTCTGAGAGGTTCTTCCATACTCGCGCACCAGGGCGTCCATTCTCAAAACCATTTGATATGCCTCGTGTCAGCCAGCTTGAGGTAGAGGTGCCGTTGGTCAGCGTCAGGACACCTGCGTTCTCCGTGTCTGATTTGTAGTCGGCAGCCCGGCTGCTGGCAGGTTGGTCATTGTAGAGATCCCACCCTACAATATAATCGACAGCAGAGTAGTTGGCGGTAAGGTTTTGCTCACAGCTCATTTTGACAATACGCTCCATGTTTGTGGTATTGTCTTCCCATCCGATAAAGGTCAGAATTTTATTATTCTGGGCTGTCAGTCTCACATCCGTTCCCTCCTCATACCAGTGCACACCTTCTACAAGATTACCTTCAGGCTCAAACTGAATAAGATAGTTGTTGGCACCGCCTACAACATTGAGATTCAGGGCATAGATATTATTCTGTGTATAGGTTGCTGTCAGCGTGGTATTTTCTGAAATGTTGAAGGTATATGGGTTTGAAGATGAAACGACATGACCGTTTTCATCGGTCCAATGTTGGAAGTGATAACCAAAGTTCTCTGTCGCGCTCACCGTGATTTGTGTATCCTCATCAAACATATTGCCAGCAGGGGTGCTTGTCACTTTTCCCGCACCATCCATGTTCATGCCCAGATTCATTTTGTAGCTGTTCACTACGGCTGGTGTTCCCGACACAGCACCTGTAACGACAACGTTTCCGAAACCGCATTCCTTATTGGTAGCCAAGCTGTAAACTTTAATCTTCAGAATCAGTCCGTCTTCACCCACGGTTACCGATGACAGGTCGTAACTGCATGCAGAGAAGTTGCCGGTATTGCCATTCTCTGGCACTACTCCTTTTGTCAACACTTTCTCCGTGCCGCCTGTAATGGCTACAATATCCAATTTGCCACCGCTTGTTCCCCAGCGGCTCGTCTCGAAAGAAAACTTTTTAGGCTGAAAGCTGATTCCCTTTTTCGGCTTGATGGTGAAAGTAAGATTGTCGCCATCGGTAGGAGCGCCTGTGTTCTCAGCCGGGTTGTAGAGCGTTTGTTTCGATGTACCCGCGCTGCGCTGCGTGGTTACCTTCAACGAACCATGGTTAAACTCTGCCACGCTAAACATTCCTTCAGTGCTCATGGTGGCAGCTGTTTTATCATCATTGCCATTGCCGAGTGGCCATGACAGCGAAAAGTCTTGATTGTTTAGGGTATCGGCTATTGCCTGGAATGGCAGCAATCCCAATGTGAATGCCAGTAATATTATGATATTTAACTCTTTACGTGTCATGTTACTTTATTTTATTATGTGGTTAAGGCTTTTTTAAATGAATCTATGATGAAATAATAAGTTATTGCTTGATCAGGTTTTTCTTAATCCATTCCATCTGACCATATTCCGTGGCATCGCTTGTCCAGTGCTCGTTAATCGGAGTAATTAATGGTTCTTTATCACATTTCAGCGTATTCCAAACAGCATAACTGGTAGTTGGCGGACAGGTGATATCATTATATCCCCATGTGAGAAAGGTCTTTGCTTTTACGTAGCGCGCAAAGTTAACCACATCATAATAAGCCATTACCTGTATCTTCTCCTTGGTGAGCATATTGTTCATATGGTTGAAGTGAGGATATCCACCAGTACGTCCTTTCTCACAATAGGCAGCCATATCACTTAAAGCGGGATGGTTAGCCACACAGAGGTTGACACGTTGATCAAGTCCGGCAGTTACAATGGCCAAAGCACCTCCTTGGCTTCCACCTTGAACAGCGATATTCCTGCCATCCCATTCTGGCAGAGATGTCAACAGGTCGATACATCTCACACAAGCAAGATACACGTGTTTCATATAGTAGTTGTCGCGATGGTCGAGACCATTCTCCAGATAACCGTTATCCCCGTAATTGAAAGCATTGCTGATCTCCAGAAATTGCTGAGTACTCATCGTTGGGTTCAGTCCATGAATTTCCATTTCCAACCTGATGAATCCATTTTCCGCATAATACTTATGCCGCAAAGGCTCCTTGATGGTTTTGATGCCGGCTCCCGGAGGACAAAGCACAACGGGATGGGAATGATGTTTCGTTTCCTTTGGCATAGTCAAGTAACCGTAAATACATCTTCCCCTTTTATCCAGTTGAAGACGGATCAGGTAACAATCGATTTTGTCGGTACAATACTCCTTGGCCAGTTCTCGAGTATAGGTAAGGGGATATTTTGCAGCCTGTTGTTTGTTGTCCTGCCAGAAGTCGTGGAAATCTTCGGGTTCTTGCGTATATGGTTTGATATCCTCCACGGAGAATCCTACTTTTATATGATGGGTATATTCCTTTCCATCAATCTTTATACTCAGTCGCAGATCACGGAATCCAGGTGTCTTACGTGTTCCTATATTAATCTTGGCACGTCCATTTTTTAAGGATACCGTACCTTTCTTATCATCTTCCAACATGTCATTACCAATGCCGTAATTGACGACGCCATCACGTGGGATACCATATTTATAAAACTGTATCTCTACCGTTGCTTTTTCTCCAGTCTGGTATGTCCAATCTGCATGGTCAGGTACTGTCACCCACAGATAGTCACATCGGTAAGGATAGTTCTCTGCCGTTATCAAGCTGGAATGAATGACTGCAAGTAGTATTGTCAGAATGCTCTTTTTCATTATTTGAGTTGTTCTTGATGCTTTCCTTAATGAATAATGATTTTACCGCTTATATTCCCCTGTCGGTAAATATAAATACCGGGAGGGAAGGAATGTGTGTTCATCGGTTGATGAGGGAATGAGCCAATCAGTACTCCACGCATATTATACAGGCGCACAGGAGTGTCTTTTGCCTCAATAAGATCCTCGATATGATTGGTTATTCTGTTGCCCGTCTCCAGTTTCAGGCAGTCCCACATGACACCGCCATTGCTGCCAATGCCCGACATGGTAAGTGTCAGTTGGTTCTCTCCTTTTTTCAAATAAGAGGCAGGGAAGCTACATGTCTTTACTTGATATCGCCCACCAAGGACAGCACTCCGATAGATGGCAGCATCATTTGAAAGGAAACTCCAATTGTCTATCGTCGTACCGTTGATGGCCACAGCTACCTTGGGTGTATTGGTGACACCTGCTATTGATGTTGTCAGTACGGCGTTGCCGGTATATTCGTCGTCACTGTTGAAGACAATCGTCCATGTGCCATTCTTTGTTTGTGCATACCACCAATCTGTTTCTTGCTTACTTGTGCCTACTTGATAAGTAAGGGATGCGGGGACTTGATTCCAAAGGCCATAACAACGCAGCGTGTCGCTGAGTCTGAAACCATCACTCATACGGTTGTTCTCCCCTATGACAAACAACTGATGTTCATATTTCTTAGGTGTCCATGTAATGGTCTTTAGATCTATTCGGTCTTCATCCACCTTAATGTCCTCAACCAACAACTCGTCGGTGTTATCGCCAACTGTTGCATATGCCCTCAGCACATAATCCCCTTTTCTGACGTTCTTGATGGAGAATTGGCCGTTGGCATCTGTCAAGGCCCAATAGATATAACCGTCGTTTTGACGATAAAGTTCTGTCTTGGGTTCGCATAGTACAACTTGTATAGAATCCCTTCGCTGTCCTGTAGTCACATCTATTTGCCCTATGACAGTGGCTCTGTCGTGAGGATAGATCTCATGATTAAACCATTCAAACGGCCATTGCTGTTCCTGTTCGTGGGCCTCACGCTTGGCATCAGCAATCATCTGTTGCCGTGTTCCTTTGTTCAGATAGATCAGAAAAGGACCATATATTTTTTTATGACCGACCTGATACGTTATTGAAGAAGTGCCGAAATGCTCTCCCTGAAGCATCTGGATCGTAATGGGAGACTTTCCTGTTGCATGTACTGTCAGTTCTTGTTTCATCGGTCCACCAGGATACCATTCACGCGAACACGGAATATTCCATACTCCGAAACCTGTTTTCTCCGGATTATCGGGCGTAGTGTTCATCAATCCATGAACACTGTCACGAACAATATACTGAGCCCAGTTATACTTCGTGTAGATGCTTCCGTCGCTCATTCTGTACGTTGCGTCTTGTACATAGGCAGCATTGCTACTGCCATTTTGCTCTACCTGCTTCATTTCCCCACATGTCGGTAACATCCCTTGCATGGAATCATCCACATAACCGTCTAAGAAAGAAGAGGCCAGACGGGCACATACCCGGGCTTCCTGTACTTGCCAGTTGGGAGAATCATCAGAGGTATTGGCAACCACATACATATAAACGCCGCTGATTCCTTTTCGCATGATGAATCCTAATTGATAACGGGGACCATACGTCGTATTGCTGTATACAACCTCTGCATAATCATCAGTCTGTCTGACGATTTCAGCCTTAGATGGATTCAGTGGTTTGTTACCGACACTTTTGGAGGTGAAGTCGAAATAGACCCCTGTGGAACCTATCACATTGCTGCCTCCGTTAAGAGACATCTTGTTTATTTGTCCTTTAGCGTTGATACTGATATTCACCAATCCATTAGATAAGACGGTGGCAAGACCGTCCTGAGTGGCCTTGACATTGTCGTCGGCCATCAGGTGCAGTCCTGCCATCAATCCTAAAACTAATATTATTAATCTATGTTTCATTTATACCATCTTGGGTCTCCAACTTTTCCTCTTGCACGGAAACTGACATTATCCTTAATATGGAAGTCTCCGTTGCGCGGATCTACAAAGAACTCCTCAGAGGTATAATCCAGATGTGTGATGTTGGTAAACTTGCGTGTATTCTCCGGGAAGTCGCTTGTCATATAACAGCCAGAGAAGTCAAGCCAAGAAGAATAGTCACCATATCCTGAATTAATCTTCGTTCCAGCATTGTCACCGGCAATAATCATATTGGTAGCCTGCATCACGCCCGGCTGCTTGGTTGCCAGGATAAACTTCGGCAGACCTGTCTGGAAATTGCAGAATGTGATATGGTCGAGCTTGATGAGTTCCAATGGTACGCGGATATCCATCAACTGATCGCCTACCTCCATAATTGTGGTATTGGTGATTTGCAGCTCGCGTGCCTTGGTGTTACCGGCAATGTTGAACGCGCCCCATCCGCCTGTCGACACATGGTCGAGAATGCAGTCGTCCACAAAGATGCCTCCTAACTCAATATTGGCATTGGCATAAAGGATACAGTTATTCAGATTACGCACGATGCACCCCGTGAAATACATGTCATTAAATGCATACGAGCCTCTTACCATCATCCAGAATCCGCCCTGGGCATTGATGTCAATATACTGGAAGTGCAGATTCTCAACGTTGGTGTTAATGCCGAAGCTCGGGATGTGCAGCTCTGCCCGCTTTCCGTCAACCAGCGTGCCTGCCATGTACAGGTTCTTCACGGGTGCGGGAACATTCACATTGCCTATCTCGTAATATTCCCCGCCCTTGAAAATGAGTGTTACGGTCTCAGCACCGGCTTCGGCAAGCAGTGTGTTCAGGTTGTCGCCGTTCTTCACCTCGATGGCCACACCCTCGGCAGAACCCAACGTATTGAAGAACCATGTTCCGCGAAGGAACTCACCGTTCATGATCTGAGCCATGTATTTTGTTCCTGGGGTAAGACCTTCAAAGAAAATCTCTCCGCTACTCTTCTGAGCCGCTGTCAGCTCGACGGTTCTAACCTCAACGGTGTCTTTACCGTTAATGCTGCTTAACTTGATGCTCGTGGTGGTCTTGTCGGACTCCCAGTTGAGCACGGCATCTTTGATGCCAGGCGTTGCACCGATGAAGATCTGCTCAGCAGGAGTGCGGAATGAAAGCATATTCCATTTTGACTCTGCGCCAGTCTGCTCATTGACACCTTTCACACGGACAGAGTAGAGGGTAGTACCGGCAAGGTCCTCGAAGGTCTTCAGGTATTCATTCTGCACAATAGCCTTACCTTCACTATAAGGTGTCAGGGTGTCGGCCTTCACCTCCTCAGTCAGTACGATATTGTCAAATTCATTCTCCTTGCCCATGCTGAATTCGAAGATGTACTTTGTAGCATCGGAGATGCCGTTGAACTTTAATTTGACAGATGTTGCCATAAGCTCCTCCACCTCGAAATGGGTGGTCTGATACAGACGGTCGTAGCTGGGATCTACATCCCACTTGTTCACGTCGTCAGAACAAGAAGCTAAGAATGCACTCAGCAATAGGACCATACCGAGTGTCCCCCTTGTAATCATATTCTTGATAATCATAATCGTTCTTTTTGTATTATTCGTTTGTTCCTCATTAATCCAGACTATGGTCGTATCCGTAAGAGTTCTGCAGATAGCCTTTTGACTTATAGATGTCGTCATAGTAGATGGTAAAGAGATGGCGGTAGTTGCAGACACCGTTGCCCATGGTCATCAGGTTTAGCTTGGCCTGTATCTTGTCTCCAAATCGCAGTTGGGCCAGCAGCGGCGCATAATTATAGGAAGAGCGGAGGCCTGTGGCGCAGACCAGGATGCGTACGGAGCGGTCGACGATATCGTCTTCGTTGACGCTGTTACCCTTGCGCAGCCACGTAATCTCCTTATAGACATTAGGATCTGGATTTGCGTTCAGACTGCGGTAGAAGTTACACGACTCCAAATCGATGAACTGGCTCTCGGCACCGTCCTTATATTTGTAGTAGACTTTCTCCGGGAAGTCGGTCGGCTTGTAGGTCTTGTCAAAAATCTTAACATCCAGCTGTCCATCATACATCTTCACCAAAGCTTCTTTCATCTCCTCTATCTTCTGGTCGAGAAGTCCCCAGCGCACCAGGTCGAGCTTGCGTATACCTTCACAGCCGAACTCCCATGCCCGCTCATTAACAATGGCATTGAAGAAATCAGGGTCGTAGTTCTTGATCTCTGGTGACCCTGCGCCGAAAGCACGCTCACGTACTTTCTCCAGAGCCTGACGGGCTGACATGCCGGCGACGGAGTTCTGTGAGTCGGCATTGTTCTCCTGCATATAACGGGCCTCGGCAAACATCAGCAGGATGTCGCTGTAACGCATCAGTATCCAGTTGATACCTGTCGACGGACGGCCGCTGGCTGTCTTGGCCAATGCCTTATAGGAGTCGCTGGTCCAGAAATAGCACCATTTGCCGAAGTGTACGTTCAACATGTCGCCGCGCATGATCTCATGGACCACATTGCTCTCCTTACCGAACTTCGGGAAATAGCATGCATAGTCGCGACGCTTGTCAGACGGAGTGAAAGAGTAGAAATAGTAACCGTTGGAGTTAACATAGCTGGAACCCCATCCGAAGCTTCCATAACCGATGTTGCCATCCTGCTCACGCCCCATCAGTGTGCCTACATCGCCATTGTAGCCCATACCGTTGGCCACCTCGAAGAGATTCTCACCATATGAATTATAGTCCAGGTGGTTGACCGTCTTCCAGATATCGCCATAGTCAGGATCCAAATGATGAGGATTCTTGGGGTCGCCGATGATCTCAGCGCATTGCTGCTCGGCAATCTTATAGTAGTCTTTCCAGTTCTTCACACGGCCTACGTAGAAGCCGTTCATCTCGCCCATACCGGATGCAGTACCAGAGTAATGCTCAATATTGGAATCATCTGGGAACTGGTTACCGTCTCTTACAGACCAACCACCAGCAGTCAATGCGATACGTGCCAGCAGTCCTTTGGCAAAGCCTTTCGTGATACGCTCCACACTGTACTCCTTATCCTCTCCCATCCATGGCAGGTAGCCGATGGCCTCTTCCATGTCGCGGATCAAGGCGGGGTAGATCTCATCACGGCTAGTCTTGCCGGCATACACATTCGACAGGTCGCTCTCCGATGTTCCTTCCTTGTAAGGGATGTCGCCCCAGCGGCGCACAAGTTCGAAATAAGCTATCGTGCGCAAGGTAAGTGCCTCTCCCAGATAGCGCTGCATGGCCACGCTGCCGTTCTTAAACGCCTCGCTGTTGCGAATACCCTCTACTGCCGTGGCGGCACGCTCACCCATCTTGAAGATGTCACTCCACTGGACAGTATGGTTGTACCAGTCGCCATAGTAGTTGGCCGCACCAGTGTCGCTCGTCATCTCTTTCGAGGGGTCGCTATTGTATCCGCTGGCCAATTCAATATCATCTACTCCCTGCCAGTTAACCGACATCTTCTGTCCGTAAACGTATGTATTGGTCAGGTCGCAATAGATTCCCATCAGGGCTGAGCGCGCCATTCCCTCATTTTCGAAAATCACCTGGCTGGTCTGCTGCGAGGGTGACTCGGTGTCAAGATAGTCGTTGCAAGAGCCTAGAGTCAGGGCGAATGCAGTCAGCAGGGCCGACAGGCCTGCTGTGGCCACTTTGTTATATATCTTGTTATATGTGTTCATAATGATCTCTTTCTTAATGATTATACAATATTCCTCAGAACGTCAGGTTCAGACCGACAACCCATGTCTTAGCCCTCGGGTATGCTGAGCGGTCGTAACCCATCACCAGATTGTTTGTGTGTGTGCTTACTTCCGGATCCTGGCCACTGTATCCCGTGATACAGAACAGGTTTGTGGCAGTGGCATAGACGCGCAGGTTCTTGGCTCCAATCACGCGAAGAACGCTCTTCGGCAGCGTATAGCCGAGTGTCAGCGTACCAAGTCGCAGGTACGAGCCGTCTTCAACAGCCCAGTCGGTGATGATAGAGTTGTTCATCAGCGGATGCCACATGGTTTTGTTCTGATTCAGCTCCTGCAGACGGGCTGGATTGGCATATTCGCCATAATAGACGTTCAGGCCGGTGACCGGATCGATAGTGGTAAAGCGGTTCTCCAGGCTCATCAGAGTTGTTATGTTCTTGTATCGCTGCGAGCCATGATAGGAGTTATAGTCGATCTTGTTCATGTTCAGAATGTCGTTGCCATACGACCAGTTGAACAGAGCAGTCAGATCGAAGCCCTTCCATCCCATGTTGATGCCGAAACCGCCAGTGTGCTTGGGCTGGGCATGGCCGATGATACGGCGGTCGTTGTCTGGGTCTATTTTCCCGTCGTCGTTAAGGTCCTTCAGTTTGATGTGACCGGGACCGAAATATCCACCCGAGTTAGTAAGGACACCACGCGTGTCGGTAACTCCTTCATTGAGTACCCACCGTTTGGTCGTATCGTCGAAGGTGAAATCACCGAACCCATACATGCCGTCGTAGATGTAGCCATACATCAATCCGACCTCATCGCCCACAATCACACGATAGTCATCATTGCCGATGAAGAAACCGCCACTACCATCGGTCAGTATCATCGTGTCGTTATCTTCACCATATAGTTTGTTAACCTTATTCTTATTGAACGAGATATTGAAGTTGGCATCCAGATAGAAGTCCTTCGTCTGTACGAGATTGGCATTGAGCGTGAGTTCAACACCACGGTTTGTGGTCTGGCCCAGATTCTGGTACTGTTGCACGTAGCCTGAGTTAGAAGGCAGTTGGACAGCCATGATCAGATCTTTCGTCACGTCGTTATAGAAGTCGAGGGTAACGTCGAGTTTCTTGTTCAGAACGGTAAAGTCCAGACCGATGTTCGTAGAGTGCTTGGTCTCCCATGTCAGTTTGTCGTTACGCAGGGTCGTTGTCGGCTGCAAGGCACTCTGTCCTTCCTCGCCGATGTAGTACAGACGGTTGGCCGATGTCATGGCACTGTAGGTCTGACGCCAGTAACTGCCAACGCGGGCATTACCCGAGACACCATGACTCACGCGCAGCTTCAGGTTGTCAAGCCAGTCCTTAGTGCCCTGCATGAAGGGCTCGTCGCTGATGCGCCATGCTCCGGCAAAGGCGGGGAAGACTCCCCATTTGTTGCCTGGCGAGAACACGTTTGTACCATCGGCACGAAGGGTAAACGTCAGATAGTATTTTCCATCGTAAATATAATTGGCACGGCCGAAGTACGACTGTGTGCGGCTTGGCTCTGAGATGGTGGTATAGGTCGGCTCACTTGTGCCGTCGTTCCACATGGCCAGAATGTTATCGGCCAGATAGTCCAGCGGGTAATAGTCAGACTCTATCCTCATATCGTTTGTCTCGGAATGGAAGAACTCCATACCTGCCATTGCGTCAACATGATGTTTGCCGAATTTCTTCTTATAGTTCAGCATCGTTCGGATAGTGCGGTTGTTTCCGTCCCAATACTGACGCTTGGCGACAGGGAATCCTGAACGCTGATTGGCTGTACCCGTATTGGCCATGAAGATGTCGTCGGTACGAGCAAACATGAAACCGTAGGTTCCTTCCACACGCCATGAGAGCCAATTCGTTATATCCCACGTAACACCCAGGTTGTAGGTATTGGTAAAGTTGCGCTGCTTCTTGTATTCGTTTGTCACGTTGTAGAAAGGATCCTGCAACTGCGAGATATTCTCGTAGCTGAGGTCGCTGCCCGTTCCAAGGTCCTCGATGCCGAGATCTGTCAGTGTGCCTATGGGAGCAAACAACGTGCAGTCACGGAGTTTCCAGCCTGAAGAGATACTGGTACCATTGACGACGCGATTGGTCATCTTGGCATTGAAGTCCATGTGCAGATAGTCGGTGAAATCTTTCTTTATCTTGAAATTCAGGTTGTCACGCTTGAAGTCGGAAGTCTGCATGATATAGGTCTCGTCGTCTCGTGTGTAACTGATGCTATAGACGAGGTCCTTGCCTCCACCATTCACATTCACGTTGTAACTCTGCTTGAAACCGGTGCGGTCGAAAAGCTTCTTCTGCCAGTCGGTGCCCTGACGGCTCTTATAGATATCAATATCCTCCCAGCGCCCGTAACGGTCGATGAAACTTGCCTTGACAGAGGGATCCAACTCGCGCTGATAGTAAACATATTCGTATGGCGAAAGGACCTCCGTCTCATTATAGAATCTGTTCCATCCCCAACTTGTGTTAAACGAGACCTCTGTCTTGCCGGGGCGGCCGCTCTTTGTCGTAACCAGGATAACGCCATTAGCACCCTTGGCACCATAAATAGCTGTAGATGAGGCATCTTTCAACACGTCGACGCTCTCAATATCCGTCGGTGGAATATCGCTGATGCTGCTCACCTGGAAACCGTCAACGATATAAAGAGGCTCATTGCTCTGCGTAATAGAACCACCGCCACGCACACGTATCTGCACTTCGGCATCAGGAGATCCCTGTGTCGTCACGACATTCACGCCTGCCAGCCTACCAGTGATGGCTGAGGCGGCATTGGTGGTTGTGATGTTCTTTAAAGTCTTCTCGCCCACCGATGAGATAGAACCTGTCAAATCGCGGCGGCGAGCATTGCCGTATCCTACGGCCACTACCTCAATCCCGCTGATCACGTTTTCGTCTTCCTTCAACTCGATGTCGACACTACTGCCAGGGGTCACACGTACCGTTTGGGTCTCCATACCCACATAGCTTACCTGTACCCTGCGGCTTTTGCCCGACATCTTGAGTGTGAAGGCACCGTTCATGTCTGTGACTACAGCATTCTTCAGGTTTCCTTCTTCTGCTACAGTGGCACCTATAACAGGTTCACCCATAGCATCTCTCACCACTCCCTTTACCTGTCCGTCTTGTGCGTATGCACCAAACGGGACAAGCAACAAAATCGTGATTAGCAGGAATCTCAAATTCCTTCTCACTTTTTTTCCATTTACCATGATGCTTAGTTTTAGTTAATTAATAGGTTTTTTATATTCAAATTTTTTTCCATTCACTTGCACATCAATAAAACTGATGTTTGCCGCCCCGCTCATGTAGTTCACCTCTGGCTCCGCCACGCCGAAGAAGGAGCAGTCCTTCAGTTTGATGTGAGCAGTGCGAGCCGCCTGGCGTAGTCCGTCGACGTGTAACACGTAACGGCTTTTCTTACTGCGTATGTTCTCCATCAGGATATGATGGAAATAAGGCAGGTAGGGACCTTCTTTCACGCGCCAGTAATTCATCTCGATGCCGAGAATGGCCAAGGCGCATTCGCCCACCTCGATGTTGCGCACAAAGATGTTTCTCACCTCGCCCCCGCGCTGCGGATTCGATTTGATGCGTATGATGCGCATCAGATGAGGGCTGTCCATCACACAATCCTCCACCCATACGTCGTGGCAGCCTCCCGTAATCTCACTTCCCATGGCTACTGCGGCATGCCCGTCGCGCATGCGGCAATGGCGGATGATGATGTTCTGGCTGGGCACATTCCAGCGCCGTCCGTCTCCCTCCTTGCCGCTTTTGATGGCAATACAGTCATCGCCCGTATCAAAAAAGCAGTCTTCAATCAGTACGTTCTTGCACGACTCAGGGTTGCACCCGTCGTTGTTTCGTCCGTGACTGACCATTCTCACGCGGCGTACAATGACGTCTTCCGACAGCAAGGGGTGGATGAGCCAGAAGGGAGAATTGACAATCTCTACATCTTCTATTAATATGCGCCGGCACTTGTACAGGTTGATGAACTGCGGGCGCATGCCCTCGTCGCCGGCAAAGATGCGGTCCTCAATGGGCAAAGCGTACTCAAGCGCCTCGTTCAGAAGAGTCTTCTCGTGACCGATACGCCCGTCTCTCAATTTGATATTATCCAGCACTGCGGGGCTGAACCAGTTGTCCTCGCTTGCTTGTCCATCAAGGATTCCCTTCCCCGTAATGGCTATATTCTCGGCATTGTAGGCATAGATTAGTGGCGAAAGGTTCTGGCAGTCGATTCCCTCGATGCGCGTCAGCACGGTATTGAAAGCCTTGCGGTCGGTAATAAACTTGAGGATGGTGTGGTCGCCTAAGTGCAGATTCACATTCGAGCGCAATGTGATAGGTCCTGAGTAATACGTTCCGTCTGGAATGTCAACGGTGCCTCCGCCCATATTTGAGCACATGGAGATGGCCGTGTTGATAGCATCGGTATAGAGTGCGTCCCCCTTTTTATGGTAGTCCGTCACGCAAAGATGACGTATAGGGAATTCTGTCTGCCTGATGGCAGAGACCACCGACTGCATTCGTTTCCAGTCCTTGCGCGCTGCGCACATATCGCATGTGACTAGCATGAATAGGGTTAGTAGACAGAGTATTCTCATAAAAAGATAATCGATTGTTGGCTACAAAAGTATCGTAAAGAATGAGCGACATGGTGGATTTTCGTTTCTCAAAGGTCGAAAAACGTACTTTTTTGCACTTGTCGGGATATTTTTCCTCTTTTTCCTGATTTTTTTTATATTTTTGCACTATAAAAAACTATCACCATGAGAGAAAAGTTATGCATTTTACTTCTTATTCTCTTCAGCCCTGCCGTCCTTGGTCAGCAGAAGGAACTCAGCATCCAGCATTTTAACGAGGAAGACGGTTTCTCGGAAAGCCTCGTGTCCTATGCCGTTCAAGACAGCATTGGCTATATTTGGCTGAGCACCTGGGATGGACTCTACCGCTACGACGGTTACCGTTTCATCAACTATAAGGCACGTCCGGGAGATAACTGTCCGCTCGAGACCAACCGCATCAGCTATATCGAGCTGACAAAAGACCAGAAACTGATATGCTGGTCGAACAGCAAGTTCTATCTGTTCGACCCCAAGACGGAAAAGTTTCAGGTTTCCCCTGTAAAAGGTAATGTGAAAGTTTATGCTGTTCCCGACGACGTTCATTCACTTGTCAGCAGCATCCAAGAGTATTCCAACATTGAATTCCGAATCCTTTTGTTAGACAAGCAACAAGGAATATGGCTGTACTCTCACCGCGGACTGGAGCGCATCACACTGAAGCAGGCTCCTGTACGGCCCTCCCATAGCGGACAAGGAAGCGAGATGCTGGTCAGAGGACTCTATCATGACAGAGGCCGCCACTTCTGGGTTGCCGACAAGAATGGATATGTACGCGTGCGTGGAGAGGGAAGTCAACAATTCTCCTGGCTTACCAGAAATGGCAGTTTATCACCTGTGGCAAGGCCTTTCGGCAGCAACGTATATTGTTTTTTTGAAGACAGCCGCGGCAATATGTGGCTCGGAACAAAACCCGACGGATTGTTCAGACTCACTCCTCACGGCAAGGAATGGCATATCAGCCACTTCACGCACAACCCCCGACAGCCGTTCAGCATCAGCGACAATGCCATCTACGATATCAAGGAAGATGCGCGTGGACGCCTCATTGTGGCTACCTTCAACGGTGGCATCAACTTTGTTGAAACCATGACCGACGGAGAGGTACGCTTTATCAACCGCAACAACCTACTGAAGAATTATCCCGCAACGGCATTGCGCAGCCGATGCATAGAAATCCTGCCCACTGGCATCATGCTTATCGGCACTGCCAACGGTTTGCTCACGACCCTAGAAACCGACGACTACGGGAAAATGGTGTTCCACGAAAATGTCAGACGGCCAGACGTTACCACCTCATTGGCAAACAATTATATCGTCGACATCATACGCATGCACAACGGCAGCATCTTTGTGGCTACTTCCGGCGGCGGCACCGAGCAAATTATCTCGAAAGACCTGCTGCGCGACGACATTGAGTTCCGCCATTTCTCAACCCGTACGGGACTATCTTCCGACATGGTTCTGACCACCGTCGAAGACCATCAGGGCCGACTGTGGATCGTATCCGAAGCATCGCTCAGTTGCCTCGACCCTGCCAGTGGCATCTCATCAAACTACCTGAAAAGCTTCTTCGACGGCCGTTTTGTTTTCACAGAAGTCAAACCTCTGTGCCTCCCCGACGGCCATCTGATCTTCGGAACGTCGCAAGGAACACTGCAGGTCTCTCCCGAGCAAATAGCCAAGAGCAGCTATGTACCTCCCATTGCCTTCAACTGCGACAGTGTGGTCATCCTTACGCCCGAACAGCGAGACTTTCACGTTCACTTTGCGGCCATAGACTACAACAAAAACGAGAACCTGATCTATGCCTATATGCTCGAAGGAATGGACAACGAGTGGCACTATACCCGCAACAACGAAATCAACTATGTAGGCCTCGCACCCGGAACTTATCGCTTGCATGTACGTTCTACCAACGGTGACGGAATCTGGACAAACAACGAAAAGGTGATTACCCTGCACCGCAAGGCCAGCTTCAACGAGACACCTTATGCGTGGATGCTTTACGGACTACTCCTGACATTGCTCATCATCGGGGCCATCTATACCATCCGATATATCAGGAGACTCCAAAATGAAATCAGGGATGTACGACTGTCAAGCAACGAGAAGATTGCCCTGCTAGGCGAACGCATCAAGGAACTGCTGCCCGGTAAGGAAACCGTAGAGGAGATACATGAGAAGAAACAGCAGCTCAGCGAGGAAGACCGTATCTTCGCACAGCGACTGAAAGCCCTTATCACCAAAAACATCGGCAACTCGGAACTGTCGGTAAAGGATATTGCCCAAGAAATGGGAATGAGCCGAACTGTACTCTATGCCCGCATGAAAAGTATCTTCAATAGCTCGCCCAACAACCTGGTGCTGAACATGCGCATCGACTATGCCAAGACTTTGCTCTCAAAGCCGGGAACACATATCGCTGATGTGGCCTACAACTGCGGTTTCTCCGACCCGAAATATTTCAGCCGCTGCTTCAAGAAGCTAACAGGAAAAAGGCCTACCGAGTATATGTCCTAGCGAGCCGTCATGGTAGCATGAAAGCCACCAGCATCTTCCAACAAGGGAAAAAGGGATGTGCCACGTGGCACATCCCTTATCCTGTCAACAATCCTCGCTTGTTTTTCCTTGTTCTTTGAGACAAATCATCTATACTAATAACTAACCTAAAAAACTGTATAAGAGAGAGAAATTTCCTGATGGGGCGATGTGGGGATGTCGTAGACATACTTCCCCTTGACGGCTCCCTCAGCTGCCTGCTGGTCCACCGCCACATACTCTCCGCCGGCAAGGCGGGTGACAGGCATCGTAAAGGTGGCAAACAGCTCATTGGGATTGCGCCCTGAAGCCGTGGCAGGCCGCTGGCCGTTCATGCTCAGGGGAACTGCCGACACGATGCGAAGGTTGCCTCCTATCGTAGACCGGATTCGCACACTGGCCAGACGGTGGTTACGCCATTGCATCTTCTCTATCACGAACCCGCCGATGGTGCGCAAGCCGCTCACCTCGCCCTCAGGCCACATGGCAGGAAGGGCAGGCAACAGACTGACGAAGCCGTCGTGGCTCTGAACCAGCATCTCGGCAATACCTGCCGTGCAGCCGAAATTACCGTCAATCTGGAATGGCGGATGGGCGTCGAACATGTTGGCATAGGTGCCGCCAGCCTGGCCCTTCTCTATCGTATCGGGAACCAGGCTCAGCTGATTCTTGATGAGCTGGTAGGCATGATTGCCGTCCTGGCATCGCGCCCATAAGCATACCTTCCACCCCATGCTCCAGCCTGTAGAGGGGTCTCCACGATGCGCCAAAGAGGTCTTCACAGCTTCGAAAGCCTCTGGAGTGCGCAGAGGCGAGATGACCGTGCCGGGATAAAAGCCCCAAAGGTGTGACACGTGCCGGTGATGGTCCTGCGGATGATCCCAGTCTTCTGCCCACTCTTGCAGCTGGCCGTACTGTCCGATGCGGAGGGGCATCAATTTGCTGCCCAGCTGATGAAGGGTGTCGGCAAAGAGTGCATCAACGCCCAATAGGCGCGCAGCCTCGGCAGTACATGCAAACAGGCTGAAGACCAGCTGATTGTCCATCGTATTACCGGCAAAAAGGCTCTGACGATGACGTGCGCGGGGAGCGTTCTCCGGCGACACCGAGGGACACACCACCTGATAGCCGTTGCGCGGGTCGGTGACCAGATAGTCAACAAAGAATTCTGCGGCACCACGCAGGCAGGGATAGACAGAGCGCAGGTACTCCCTGTCACCATTGTAGAGATAGCGATTCCACAGATGCTGGCATAGCCAGGCACCTGACATCGGCCAGTCGCCACTCCATGCGTAATCAACGGCTCCCGACATACGCCACAGGTCAGTATTATGGTGGGCTACCCATCCGCGGCAGCCGTACATCGTGCGTGCCGTAATGGCCCCCGTTTGGCTCAGCTCGTTCACCATGCGAATCAGCGGCTCGTGCATCTCAGACAGATTGCACACCTCAGCAAGCCAATAGTTCATCTCCGTATTGATATTTACCGTATAGCGGCACAGCCACGCTGGATTCAGCTTATTGCTCCAGATGCCTTGCAGGTTGGCAGGCTGCCCGTCCGGTTGCGAGCAGCTGATGAGCAGATAACGTCCAAACTGGAAATAGAGTGCCGCCAGATAGTTGTCATTCGACACACTGAAGCGGCGAATACGCTCGTCGGTGGGCAGATGGCCATAACGGTCTTCACCAAGAAAAAGGCTCACCCTGTTGAACTGACGGTGATAAAAGGCAATATGGTCGGCAAGAGCCTCCTCGTAAGGGCGGCCGGCATGTGACATATATTGGGCGATACACGCCGATGGCGATGCGCTGATATCGTGGTAGTTGACAAAATTCGTCGCCATGGCCACATAGATCAACACCTCGTCAGCCTTGTCAACCTTCAATGCGTTACCGCTGCGCACCACGCGCCCACCCTTATTCACTATTTGTGCGTTGACGATGAACTTCACCTTTCCCGGCACGCGCTCAGCCGCCTGACCAGTAACGCCCTCCAGTTGAATGGTGTTCGCCGACAAGGTCCTCACGACAACGGCAGCATCGGGATGCGTCAGAGAGGCAGAGAAACTGAGTTTCCCCCTTTTCGAGGCCGTATAGCGGATGATGAGCAACTGGTCGGTAAACGACGTGAAGGCTTCCTGCCGGAAATCAGTGTCACCCACTCGGTAAGTGACTGTCGAGAGCGCATTCCCTATATCAAGTGAGCGGCGGTAACGGGTATAGACCTGGTGGTCAGCGAAATGGATACGCAGGCTCCCTGCCGGCTGATAGGCCGCTCCCTTGCCGACCTCTTTGGTAGCGATAATAGCCTGCTCGGCCAATTGCTGTGCCGAGTCGTTATGCTCTGAGAAAATCAGATTGCGAATATCATTCAATCTGCTCAAGGCCAGCGCATTGTCGTTGCGATAGGGAGAGCCTTTCGAGATGGTTTCCTCATTCAACTGAAACTCCTCATCGACAGGGCTGCCGTAAACCATGGCCCCTATACGTCCGTTGCCAAGAGGTAACGCACTGTTCCAATGAGCTGCGGGACGCTCATACCACAACTGAAGATGTTCCTGCGCATGCAGGGTGACGATGGCTGTGAGGGTAAAGACTACCGTAATGATATACTTTTTCATAACTGTTTTGTAGATTAGTCATCAACAGAGTGTGATGATTGCTTGAGTTTTCTCACGACAAAAATAGTACAGCTATCAGTAACAATGGGGGATAATCTTCCTGAAAATGTGGACAATCATCCTGTTTGCCCATTATCGGATTTAAATCCACCTGGAATAACCACTTATTTACTTATTTTGCAGCAAAGAATTACAAACTTAATCCTAAAAAAATGCTAAGACGCTTCTATCTCATTATCCTTCTGCTGGTCACCAGCCATGCAGGGTTCTGCTGTGCATCAAACCCGACAGATTTCATCGTCAACAGTGCAACAACAGATATAAACAAGACGAATGGCCATTTGTTCGATGCCATTGTGGCCAAAGATGGCTCGGGAGACTTCAACACCGTGCAGTCGGCGATCAATGCAGCAGTAACCAGTCCCTCGCGACCATACCTTATTTTTATAAAGAATGGCGAATACGACGAGATGGTACTCATACCCGAAGAAAAAAGCAACATCCACCTGATAGGACAAGACGCCAAAAAAACCATTATCAAACACACGTTGCACAGTGGCAGCAAAAACGATGTGTTTTTCGAGTACTCAGTAAACAACCCCGACGCCGACAGCTATGGGCGGCATGCCGTAGTGGAAGTAGCGGCGAAAGACTTCTATGCTGAGAACATTACATTCATGAATACGTATGGTGTGCAACACCAGTCGGGTCCTCAGGCATTGGCCATCCGCTCGCTCACCGACCGTCAGTCGTTCCACAACTGCCGTTTCCGCTCCTTCCAGGACACATGGTTCACCAGCCCCGTTGACGGCGACCGTCAATATGTCTACGACTGCTACATCGAGGGAGCGGTGGACTATCTCTATGGAGGAGGAGATATCCTGCTCGAGAAGTGCACCTTTTATAATGTTCGCAGCGGCTCCGTCATTACCGCTCCGTGCCATCAGCAAGCCACACGCTTCGGATATGTAATGCGCGACTGTATCGTCGACGGCAATGAGAAAGCTGCCGACGGCAGGCAGAAACTGGGCCGCCCGTGGCACAACAGTCCCGTTACAGTGTATATCAACACCGTCATGCGCATTCCCATAGCACCCGACGGATGGAGCAACATGGGAGCCATCCCAGCCTTATTTGCCGAGTACAACAGCACAGACATCCATGGGAACGCCTTGAACACAAGCCAAAGAAAAACGCAATACCAGTATGTTGAGCGCCAGACAGGCGACACCATCAAAGGCTCTTGTCCCTCCGCCATCGACCAACAGACAGCCAGTAAGTATACCTACGAGAACATCATACAAGCTCGTGACGGATGGAATCCACGCCTGCTGATGAAAAAGACAGCTGCTCCCCAAGACCTCCGCTACAGAAAAGCAAGTCACACTCTGAGCTGGAAAACAGTCGATGAGGCTATCGGCTATATCATCATCGATGATAACGAGCGAGTGGTCGGCACGACGAAAGCCTGTAAGATAAAAGTGGCCAATCCCGGGAAACGCCTCACCGTGCGCCCCGTCAGCGGGAGTGGAAGTCTGGGTGAACCTAGTTCGTTACAGATAGATAAAACAAAAGACGAGCCTCATTTGTAGACTCATGGTCGCCCTTCCAGGCATCAATTGGAAATGAGCATGCATGGAGACGTATCATGATGACCGGAAAAATAGTCGTCCGTCCGTTGAGAGTGTGCCCCCACCAACTCCCCCGAGGGGGGAGAGTACCTACTGGCTTGAGTACAATAACCAAAGGTAATCACACCTCTCAACTATCAACTCTCAGCTCTCAACTCTCCTAAAGATACGACAAATAGAGGTAGTTTGTCTGTGACGGGTATTCCGCTGCCAGGGTGTCTATCTGGCTGGCGGTGGGCTCGATGCCCAACAGCTTGCGCCAGGAGCGGACCAGCAAGCCTGCTTGTTCCATGGGCAGGCAATGCTCCAGTCCGATGGCGCGGGCTATCTGGAAGTCGGAGAAGCCGTAGACCTTGGCCTCGCGCAAGAGTGAGACAAGCTCTGGAGTATCGAGATACTCCAACACTTCGAGGGGGTGCATGCTGACCGCTATGCCGGCTATGGGCGTGAAGGCCTTCAGCCGCATGTCGATATCCACGATATGCTTCAGTTTCTCGAGGAACCAGCAGTCGATCATCGTCAGCTGATGGATCTGACCGACGGTGTAGCCCAGCTGGAGGGCCTTCGATACGACAAATATGCGCATGTCGGTAGGCTCATGCAGCGACCGGACGATGTCTCGGATGACGATCTCGTGGTTTTCCACAAAGCCGTGCATGCCCTGCCCTATCATCCGAAGTCCTTTCTGCAGCGCCTCCTCGAAGGTACGCCCGACGGCCATCACCTCGCCCACGCTCTTCATCGACGAGCCTAGGGTGCGGCTGACGCCACGGAACTTGGTGAGGTCCCAACGTGGAATCTTCACCACCACATAGTCGAGGGCGGGTTCGAAAAAGGCGCTGGTGGTTTTGGTCACGCTGTTCTTCAGTTCGAAGAGTCCGTAGCCGAGTGCGAGTTTGGCAGCCACGAATGCCAGGGGATAGCCCGTGGCTTTGGATGCGAGTGCCGACGAACGGGAGAGGCGGGCGTTGACCTCGATGACACGGTAGTCTTCGCTCTGCGGGTCGAGGGCATACTGTACGTTGCACTCGCCCACGACGCCAAGATGGCGGATGATGGTGATGGCCAGTGCGCGCAGCTGATGGTATTCGCTGTTCGTGAGCGTCTGCGACGGAGCCACCACAATGCTTTCGCCCGTATGGATGCCCAGGGGATCGAGGTTCTCCATGTTGCATACGGTGATGCAATTGTCGAAGCGGTCGCGCACCACCTCGTATTCTATCTCTTTCCACCCTTTGAGAGACTTCTCTACCAGCACTTGCGGGGAGAACGAGAAGGCTTCCTCGGCCTGTGCCAGCAACTGCTCGTCGTTGTCGCAGAAGCCGGAGCCGAGACCGCCGAGGGCATAGGCTGCACGCAGGATGACAGGGAAGCCGAGTTGATGGGCAGCACGTTGCACTTCTTCTACCGTGGAACACGCCTGGCTCTTGATGGTCTTCACACCTATCGTGTCGAGGTGCTGCACGAAGCAGTCGCGGTCCTCGGTGTCGATGATGGTCTGCACGGGGGTGCCCAGCACCTGCACGCCATAGCGCTCGAACACTCCTCGCTGAAACAGTTGCACGCCGCAGTTGAGCGCGGTCTGACCGCCGAAGCTCAGCAAGATGCCATCGGGGCGCTCTTTCTCTATGACCCTCTCGACAAACTCGGGTGTCACGGGCTGGAAATAGACCGTGTCGGCCACATCCTTGGAGGTCTGCACGGTAGCGATGTTGGGATTGACGAGCACGGAGCGGATGCCTTCTTCCTTGAGAGCTTTCAGCGCCTGGGCACCGCTATAGTCGAACTCGCCCGCCTGACCGATTTTCAGGGCGCCACTGCCCAACAGCAATACTTTGTTGATTTTCTTCTCCATCGTCATAGCATTTTTACAAATTCATCGAACAACCACTCTGTGTCTGTGGGGCCTGAGCAGGCCTCAGGGTGAAACTGTGCAGAGAACCAGGGCATGGACTGGTGGCGGATGCCCTCGCAAGAGCCGTCGTTCATATTGACGAACAGCGGTAGCCAGTCGGGGGGCAGCGTGGTGTCGTCGACGGCATAGCCGTGGTTCTGTGAGGTGATGAAGCATCTGGCCGTGCCGACCTGCCGCACGGGCTGGTTATGGCTGCGATGACCATATTTCAACTTAAAGGTCAAGGCTCCTGCCGCACGGGCCAGCAGCTGGTTGCCCAGGCAGATTCCCATGCAGGGACGGACCGCCTCATCGCCGGCTGCGCTCCGATGGGAAGGGTGGACGGGCTGTTTGGTCTTCTCTGTCGCCAGGAACGTGCGAATATGGCTGACTGTCGCCTCGCAGCGCTCAGGGTCGCCGGGCCCATTGGCGAGGAACAGTCCGTCGAACGCCAACTGATTGAAATCATAGTCCCAGGGCACGCGGACGACTTCTACGCCACGCCTGAGAAGACAGCGGATGATGTTGGCCTTGACGCCGCAGTCGACCAAGACAACGCGAGGAGGGGAAGAGTGGGAGGTGACGGGTGAAGAACCGGCTGCCGCCATGGAGGCTGGCTTGTAGGTAACGACCTCATGGCAGCTCACCTGCTCAACCCAGTTCACGCTTCCATAGTCCGCCTGGCAATGGACCGCCTCAGCGCCTGAGAGCGACCGGGGGCGGGTCTCTATCCGTCCCCTCATTACGCCATGCTCGCGCAGGATCTTTGTCAACCGCCGTGTGTCGATGCCCGTCACGGCGGGGATTCTTTCGCGTTTGAGCCAGTCGGCCAGCGACTCCTTCGCATTCCAGTGGGAATAGCGCTCGCTATAGTCGGCGGCCACCAATGCCTTGACGTGGATGCGGCTGCTCTCGAGGAACAACGGCAGACCATCGTGCCCCACACCAGTGTCGGGCACTCCGTAGTTGCCCACCAACGGATAGGTGGTCACCAGTATCTGACCCGCATAACTAGGGTCTGTAAGGCTCTCGGGATAGCCCGTCATGGCAGTGTTGAATACCACCTCGCCTACGGTATCGGCATCGTATCCGAACGACCAGCCGCAAAACTCGCTGCCATCGCTGAGTATCAGTTTTGCTTCTCTCATGACTTAAAGTTGCATTTTCAATACCTGTTCTACATAGTTCACAAAGGCCTCGTTGCAAAGACGGATGCCACCAGGGGTGGGATAACGGCCAGAGAAATACCAGTCGCCAGGGTGATGGGGACAAGCCTTGTGCAGTCCTTCCAAGCTCTGGAACACCAGTTCGACGGGTGCCTGCATACCCTTGGGACGGAGCATCTCGGCGATCTTACGGTTCAGTTCGTCGACACAGAAGGGCGCGTAGATGGCCCGTACATGGTTGGCCGAGAGGGGTGATGCCTTGCATTTACGGTAGACATCGGCGGTGAGCTGCTGCATACCCCGCTCCTTGATGAGTGCCATGGCAGCGCGGAAGGCACAGAGCTCCTCCAGTCGGGGCATGTCGATGCCATAGTAGTCGGGATAGCGGATTTGGGGCGAGCTGCTCACCATGACAATCTTCCTGGGGTGCAGGCGATCGAGGATTTTGAAGATGCTCTCGCGGAGCGTGGTGCCACGCACTATGCTGTCATCGATGATGACAAGCTGGTCGGCATAAGGTTGCAGTGAACCGTAGGTGATGTCGTAGACGTGGGCAGCAAGGTCGTTGCGCTCGGACCCCTCGGTGATGAAGGTGCGCAGTTTGATGTCTTTCCAGACGACCTTCTCCGTTCTCACGTCGTGGCTCAGTTTCCTGATACCGTCGGTCATGCCATAGAAAGCCACCTCGGCCGTGTTGGGGACATACGAGAAGACGGTATGGGCCACATCGCCACCGATGGCCTGCATGATGGCCGGTGTGAGCTGCTGGCCCAGCCGTTTGCGCTCTTGATAGATATCGCGGTCGGAGCCCCGGCTGAAATAGATCCGCTCGAAACTGCAGGCCGAGAGTTTCTCAGGGGGAAGAATCTGCTGCTGACGAACCTCGCCGTTTCTGCGGACGATGAGCGACTGTCCGGGCAGCAGGTCGTAGATATGGTCTGCCGGCAGGTCGAAGCACGTCTGGATGACAGGCCGCTCGGATGCCAGCACCACCACCTCGTCGTCGCAATACCAATAGGCGGGACGGATGCCCCACGGGTCACGTATGGCAAACATCTCGCCGCTGCCCGTCAGGCCGCACATCACATAGCCGCCGTCGAAATGGCGCATGGCGGTCTTCAATACATTCGCTATCTCTACATGGTCGTCGATATGCCGTGTGATGGCGGTACCCTGCAGTCCCAGTTCCCTGGCCTCGACGAAGAGGCGCTCCACCTCACGGTCGAGGCGGTGGCCCATCAGTTCGAGGGTGATATAGGAGTCGCCATAGATGCGGGGCGATTGTCCCTGAGCGGTGAGAAACCGGAAGACCTCGCCGATGTTGGTCATGTTGAAGTTACCACACAGACAGAGGTTCTTGGCGCGCCAGTTGTTCCGCCTGAGGAAGGGATGCACATACTGCAGGCCGCTCTTGCCTGTTGTGGAATAGCGCAGATGGCCCAAGAACAACTGGGAACTGAAGATGGAGGACGGAGAATGGGGAGAAGTGCCGTCGTCGGAGACGAAGCCTCTCTCTATACTCTTGAAGATCTCGGTGATGGCATCCTTGCCCTCGGCACGCTCACGGAACATATATTCCTCGCCAGCCGGGGCATGCAGACTGACACAGGCCATACCAGCCCCTTCCTGTCCACGGTTGTGCTGTTTCTCCATCATGAGGTAAAGCTTGCCCAACCCATAACGCTTCGTGCCATACTTTGCCTCGTAATAGCTCTGCGGCTTCAGCAGGCGAATCATCGCCACACCACACTCATGTTTCAGCTGTTCCATCGATGCAAGCTTGAATGAACGACATGAACAAGGGGTGCGGGTGAAGCACCGTTGACGAATACTCGGGGTGAAACTGAGTGCCGACGTACCATCTCAGGGCAGGGACCTCCACGATTTCCACCAGACGGGCGGCAGGATGGATGCCCACGCACTTCATACCAGCCGCCTCGAAGGCTGCCAGATAGTGGTTGTTGAACTCGTAGCGGTGGCGATGACGCTCTCTGATGAGCGTGGCGCCCCCGTAGGCAGCCCACGCCCGGCTGCCCTTCTGTAGTTCACACTCATAACTGCCCAGCCGCATGGTGCCGCCCATCTGCGTGATGCTCTTCTGCTCTTCCATCATATCGATGACATTATGGGGTGTCAGAGCATCGATCTCGCTGCTATGGGCGTCATGATACCCCAATACGTTGCGGGCATACTCGACAACCATCATCTGCATGCCCAGACAAATGCCAAGCGTGGGGATGTCGTGGGTACGAGCATACTGGGCAGCTATGATCTTCCCATCGATGCCCCGCGAACCAAACCCCGGGCAGATGACGATGCCCGCCATGCCCTGCAATTGCGCGCCTACATTGCCGGCAGTAAGGTGCTCGCTGTTGATGAAATGTGCCTTTACCTTACGATAATGGTATGTGCCTGCATGAGCGAGGCTCTCAAGAATGCTCTTATAGGCATCCTGTAGGTCGTATTTTCCCACAAGTCCTATCTCAACGACCTCGGTAGCCTGCTTGCGAAGCTGAAGGAATGCCATCCACGAAGCCATCCCCTCGTGAAGGTCGTCAGCAGCGGCTGCATGGGCAGAAGCATCGGCGAGGGCTCCCATTTTCCTGAGAATAATAGCATCCAATCCCTGCCTCTGCATATTCACGGGCACCTCGTAGATGCTCGGCAAGTCCTGGCTCTGAACCACGGCCTCTACATCTACATTACAGAAGTGGGCCACCTTGGCCCTGAGGTCGTCGCCCAACTCATGCTCGGTGCGCAGCACCAGCACCTCGGGTTGTATGCCTAGGCCTTGCAACTGCTTCACACTGGTCTGTGTGGGCTTGGTCTTCAGTTCGCCTGCCGCTGCCAAATAGGGCACATAGGTGAGATGGACGCTGAGCGCCCGCTGCGGCCCTAACTCCCAGCGCAGCTGCCGGATTGCCTCGAGGAACGGCTGGCTCTCGATGTCGCCGATGGTACCACCTATCTCTGTGATGACAAAATCGAGGTATTGCTTGGTGGCATTCAGTAGGATGCGCCGTTTGATCTCATCGGTAATATGCGGCACCACCTGGATGGTCTTGCCCAGATAGTCGCCCCGCCGCTCACGCTCGATGACGCTCAAATAGATGCGCCCTGTGGTCACACTGTTGTAGCGGGTGGTCTCAATGCCGGTAAACCGCTCGTAATGGCCCAGGTCGAGGTCGGTCTCCATGCCGTCGGCTGTCACGTAGCACTCACCATGCTCATAGGGGTTCAGTGTTCCAGGGTCGATGTTGATGTAAGGGTCGAACTTCTGAATGGTAATATGGTAGCCCCGTGCCTGCAACAGCTTGCCCAATGATGCCGAGATGATGCCTTTGCCCAGCGACGAGGCCACGCCTCCTGTGATAAAAATATACTTTGTTTCCACCTTAATATAATATATGACATGTTTGAAAACTGATACAAAGGTAGCGTGACAGGCATGTAAAACCATCAGAAAAGTGAGACTTTGATTGTTAATAATTTCATCAAGTGACAATGTGTCAGTACAGTGGGCTTTTTCATCAAGTTTTTGTTGGATTTCTGACAAGGATTTACCATCTTCATTTACAAAATGTCATTTTCCATCATTATTTAAATAAATAGCAACTTCTTGGTATTTGTCTTTCTAGCAATATGTCTTATCTTTGCACAGGAAATCAAAGTAGGCAATGATTGAATGGGAATCATCAAACAGTAACGAGGAAAGGCCTATCCACGGTCATCAACCACGATACAACTCATCAACGAAACGGATATTTAACTGAATGAGCAAAATCTATTTTACCAAAATGCACGGCTGTGGCAACGACTATATCTATGTCGACGCCACCCGCTATCCCATCACAGACCCCAGCGCTGCGGCCATCGCGTGGAGCGACCGCCACAAGGGCATTGGCTCTGACGGACTGGTACTGATCGACCGCAGTTCCGTTGCGGAGGCCGACTATTCCATGCGCATCTTCAATGCTGACGGTTCTGAGGCGATGATGTGCGGCAACGCATCGAGATGTATCGGCAAATATCTATTTGAGAGAATCATCGCCCCCACCGCCTCTCAGCATGAAGCGGAGAGAGGACACCAGGAAGCACATATCAGGTTGCTGACCCTTTCGGGCATCAAAACGCTCTATCTGCACATCGAGAACAACATCGTGGAGAGTGTCAGCGTAGATATGGGCAAACCCGTCTTCGACGATGAGCATCTCTTCAACCCCAGCCTCGCTAAAAGCCTTTCTGCTTTCCTGCCCGGGAAGGAGCCAGGAAAAGAGCCTGCTTTGTTTGTCTCTATGGGCAATCCCCATTACGTCATCTTCACCGAAGACGTGGACCGGATAGAAGAACTAGGCCCCACGCTGGAGCACCACCCAGCCTTCCCCCAACGCTGCAACATTGAAATGGCCAAGGTGCTGACAGACGGCCGTATTCGTACACGCGTATGGGAACGGGGTAGCGGCATCACACAAGCTTGCGGCACAGGAGCCTGCGCCACTGCCGTGGCTGCAGCCCTCACAGGACGGGCCGACCGGACATCGCACATCGTGATGGATGGCGGTACACTCACCATCGAGTGGCGCGAAACAGACCAACACGTCTACATGACGGGGCCTGCAGAATTTGCATTCTACGGAACCATAGAACTGTAATTATCAAATGATAAAAAAATGGCATTAATCAATATTCACTTCCTGAACCTGCAGAACAACTATTTGTTCGCCGACATCGCCAAGAAGATCAATGCCTTCCGAGTGATGCACCCCAAGGCTGACGTCATCTCCCTGGGTATTGGCGATGTGACGCAGCCTTTGGCACCTGCCGTCGTCGAGGCGATGCACAAGGCCACCCACGAAATGTCTACTGCACAGGGGATTCATGGCTATGGACCAGAGCAGGGCTACGATTTCCTGCGTGAGGCCATCGCGAAAAACGACTTCCGCCCCAGAGGTGTCCGCCTCAGTATGGATGAGATTTTCATTAACGACGGCGCCAAGTCGGATACGGGTAATTTCCAGGAGTTGCTCCATTGGGATAACTTCATTGGCGTCACCGACCCCATCTATCCGGTATATATCGATTCGAACGTGATGATTGGGCGCTGCGGCACATACCGGGAAGGGCGTTGGACCAACGTACGCTATCTGCCCACAACGGCCGAGAACGGTTTTGTGCCAGAGATACCGAAAGGGCGCCCCGTTGACGTCATCTACCTCTGCTATCCCAACAATCCCACGGGAACGGTGATCACCAAACAAGAACTGCGCAAGTGGGTGAACTATGCGCTGAAGAACGATGCGCTCATCCTCTTCGATGCTGCCTACGAGGCTTACATCCGCGACCCGGAGATACCTCATAGCATCTACGAGATTCGAGGTGCCCGCAAGTGTGCCGTCGAGTTCCGCTCATTTTCCAAAACGGCCGGTTTCACCGGAGTGCGCTGCGGCTACACGGTGGTACCGAAGGAGGTGAGTGTCTCTACCTTCGAGGGCGAGCGTATTTCCCTGAACCAACTCTGGCTGCGCCGGCAATGCACCAAATTCAATGGCACCAGCTACATCTCACAACGTGCCGCCGAAGCCATCTATACACCCGAAGGCAGGCAGCAAGTGCAGCAGACCATCGACTACTACATGGATAACGCCCAGCGGATGCTCAGCTGCCTGCGCGCCCTTGGCTATGAATGCTATGGTGGTGAGAATGCCCCATACATCTGGATGCGCACACCCGATGGTATGTCGTCGTGGCAGTTCTTCGAAGCCCTTCTCTATGGGGCCAATGTGGTCTGCACGCCTGGTGTGGGGTTCGGTCCGTCGGGCGAGGGTTATGTGCGATTTACCGCCTTCGGCAGTCATGAGAAAACAGAAGAAGCTCTATCAAGAATAGAGCATTGGACCCAACAGAGCATATAATACCGAAAATATGGAGAATCTAAGATTTCAGGTTGTCGCAGAGGCTTTTAAGAAAAAGCCACTCGACGTAAAGACACCCTCTGAGAGACCCTGCAAGTATTTCGGCAAGAAGGTTTTCAACCGAGGGAAGATGTACAAATACCTTCCGAAGGATGTGTACGAAAAGATGGTCGAGGTGATAGACAACGGTGCACCGCTCGACCGAACGGTGGCCGATGCCGTTGCTGCGGGCATGAAGCAATGGGCTGTTGAAAACGGTGTGACACACTATACCCACTGGTTCCAGCCCCTGACCGAAGGCACTGCCGAGAAGCACGACTCATTTATCGTACACGATGGAAAAGGAGGCATGGTGGAAGACTTTACCGGCAAGCTGCTTGTCCAGCAGGAACCTGATGCGTCGTCGTTCCCCAGCGGTGGAATCCGCTCTACGTTCGAAGCTCGTGGCTATTCGGCATGGGACCCCACGTCGCCTGTCTTTATCATCGACGACACACTGTGTATTCCCACCATCTTCATATCGTATAGCGGTGAGGCACTCGACTACAAGGCTCCACTGCTGCGTGCCCTCCATGCCGTCAACGTGGCTGCGACGGACGTGTGCCACTATTTCGACCCTACGGTAAAAAAAGTGACGTCGAACCTTGGCTGGGAACAGGAGTATTTCCTCGTGGACGAGGGCCTCTATGCTGCCCGTCCCGACCTGCTGCTGACGGGTCGCACGCTGATGGGTCACGATTCTGCAAAGAACCAACAGATGGATGACCATTACTTCGGTACCATCCCTGAGCGGGTAGCCGCCTTTATGCGTGAGTTGGAGATAGAGGCTTTGCAACTGGGCATTCCCTGCAAGACACGTCATAACGAGGTTGCCCCCAACCAGTTCGAACTGGCACCTATCTTCGAGGAGACCCATCTGGCCGTCGACCACAACATGCTGCTCATGTCGGTCATGAAGCGCGTGGCCCGGAAACACGGTTTCCGTGTGCTCCTCCATGAAAAGCCCTTCGCTGGTATCAACGGTAGCGGCAAGCATAACAACTGGAGCCTGTCGACTGACAATGGCGTCCAGTTGCATGCACCTGGCAAAACACCGGAGCAAAATCTACGCTTTGCCACCTTTATCGTAGAGACATTAATGGGTGTATACAAACACAATGGACTGCTGAAAGCCAGCATCATGAGTGCCACCAATGCCCATCGTCTGGGAGCCAACGAGGCCCCGCCCGCCATCATCTCGTCGTTTCTAGGCAAGCAAGTGTCTGAGCTTTTAGACCATATAGAAGCCCCCCATTCGTCCCCTGAGGGGGACACAATAGGCATCAAGTCTATAGAAGCCCCCTCGGGGGCAATAGGGGGGGCTAAACACAGCTGGAAGATGGATATCCCCGAGATTCCTGAATTGCTCATCGACAATACAGACCGCAACCGCACGTCGCCCTTTGCCTTTACTGGCAACCGCTTCGAGTTCCGAGCAGTAGGTTCCGAGGCCAACTGTGCCGGGGCGATGATTGCCCTGAACTGTGCTGTTGCTGAAGCACTCATTGACTTCAAGAAGCGTGTCGACCTGAAGATATCTGAGTACACAGCGTTGCCAGAGTACGCTGAAGGAACCGGGCATACAGCCAAATTCCACGCCATCGTTGATGTGCTGCGCGAGGATATAAGAACTTGCAAACCCATCCGTTTCGACGGCAATGGCTATTCCGACGAGTGGGTCGTAGAGGCAGAGAAAAGAGGCCTCGACGTAGAGAAATCATGCCCTAGAATCATTGAGCGGTACCTTGACCCGGAGAGTATCAGGATGTTCGAGAGACTCGGGGTAATGACAGAAAAGGAACTTGAGGCCCGCAACGAGGTGAAATGGGAAACCTATACAAAAAAAATACAGATTGAAGCCCGTGTCCTTGGCGATTTATCCATCAACCACATCATCCCTGTAGCCACCCGCTATCAGTCATCTCTACTGGAGAATGTAGACAGGATCTCCACCGTCTTCCCCCTGGAAAAGTCTATGAGACTAAATAGCAGAAATCTGAAAATCATAGAGGAGATAGCAGAACGTACGAGTGCCATTGAAAAGAATGTCGAAAAACTGGTTAACGCCCGTAAACAAGCCAACAAGATAACCGATGTGCTTCAGAAAGCCATCGCCTACCACGACCATGTGGAACCATACCTGGATTCCATCAGGTATCAAATCGATAAGTTGGAACTGATTGTCGATGACAGTCTGTGGCCCTTGCCGAAATATAGAGAATTATTATTCATCAGATAAGAGAGAAGGGAAATCGACAGACTAGAATGAGGAGGGTGTCAAAGTGAGAAGGGAAAAGGCTTTAGGAGTGTAGGAGGTAGTCTTAGTGACAAGTGACAAGTGAGAAGTGGCAAGTATGATTACCTTTCCAAATTATTTTCCAGCTTCAGAGATAACTCTGCTCTCCCCCTTAGGGGAGGTGGTGGGGGACTAGAGGCTGAGTATTGTCTACACTCCTACACTCCCACACTCCTACACTCCTAAAAAGCTTCTCACTTGTCACTTTTCACTTGGAAAAGCACAAAAAAAGCAGCTACTGCTTCGTGCGAAGCGAATAGCTGCCTATTGTTTTTAGGTAAATTGATGGTAATGTTTATGCTACTTTCTGACGTGTTCCCATACGGGCCTCGACGACGTTGACCACATAGTCGGCCAGTTTCTCGCACTCGTTGATGAGGTCCATGTAGATGGGGCCCACGGCATAGGGGTACTCGTGGTTGTTGATGTCTACGATGTTCTGACTCTTGAGCTGGTTGCGGTAGTTGTTGATCTCGTTCTCGATGTTGAACGTGCGGTTGACGTCGAAGGCTTCCTTGCGGCCGCCCATGAGGTTGTTCATCTGGGTGAGCGAGTTGTCGGTGAGCTCCATCATCTGGTGCATGTGGTTGTACTGGCTCTCGGTGAAGTGGTCTTGCTTGCCCTGCACCTTGCGGTTGATGGTGCGCGCCATGTTGTAGCAGGCGTCACCGATAGACTCCAGCTCGCTGATCTCACGCAGCATGGCACGGATCTTGGCCTTGGTGTCGTCGGAAAGATGGGCATCACTGACCTGGTCGAGGTATTTAGCTATCTCGATTTCCATATTGTCGGAGATGCTCTCGTATTTCTCGATGCGGGTATAGAGCTTCACGAACTTCTCGTCGTCTTTCTCAGTGAGCAGCTCGCGCACCATGCCAAACATGCGCTGCATGCGCTCGGAGAACGACTGTATCTCTTTCTGGGCCTCGAGGACGGAGAGCTCGGGGGTCTTCATGAAGCCGGCAGTGATGAAATGCAGACGGAAATCTTCTTCCTCGTCGACCTTCTTGGGCTTGATGACCCAGCACACAAAGCGCTCTATCTGGGGGATAAACCAGATGAGGATGAAGGTGTTGGCCACATTGAAACAGGTGTGGAAGGCTGCCAGCACGAACGACAGCTTGGCTGAGTTGGCGAGGAAGGCCTCGGTGCCGGCGGTCTCCTTGTTGATGTTCACGTCGTAGCCTACTATGCCGCAGACCATATCGATAAAGGGACGGAAGACGAAGAGTATCCAGATGACGCCGAACACGTTGAAGAACATGTGGGCCAGCGCCGCACGGCGGGCTTGCGTGTTAGCCGAGAGGGCTGCCAGGTTGGAGGTGACGGTGGTACCGATGTTCTCACCCATCACCAGCGCAATGCCCTGATAGATGGGCAGGGCACCCCTCGAACAGAGAATCATGGTGATGGCCATCACCGCTGCCG
>ODAI012021962.1_pt1 | contig 88919 bp, 85 predicted proteins | sample 1539321 | NCBI WGS metagenome assembly ODAI01 (sample SAMN02144231, study PRJEB22623) | gut metagenome | biome: sheep rumen | host: Ovis aries | place: New Zealand | reverse complement strand
TAATAACGATCTTTCTAACAGGAAGATTGAAGCATATCAGGAAAGAGAACTTAAGCGTCAGAGAACCAGAATGATGCAGGAGGAAGGATACGAAGAGGGGGATAGCGTTGAGGATTTTGTTCCGGGTATAGGCCTCGAACAGATCGATCAGCTTACTCAGGATCAGAATATGCTCGGTTCATTCCCCGATCCTCAGTTTGATATGGAGGCCATGCAGGCTGAGATAGATCTTAAACTCCAGCAGGCTCAGGAACAGGCCGAGATGATAATTAATGATGCACAGCAACAGGCTGAGAATATCAGAAGTCAGGCCATGGAACAGGGAAGGCAGCAAGGCTATGAAACAGGTTATCAGGAAGGTCTTGCGGCTGTTGAGCAGATTAAGCAGGAGACTCTTCAGAAGCAGGAAGAACTCGATAAAGAGTATCAGCAGATTGTTGATGAACTTGAACCTGAGATGGTTGACGTGCTGACTCAGATCTATGAGCATGTATTTGGCGTCGATATGAGAGAGGATAAAGGAATCATTCTTCATCTTCTTAAGAATACGCTTTCAAGGATTGAGCCCGGTAACAACCTTATCGTGCATATTTCTCCCGATGATTATGACGATGTCATGGAAGAAAAAGATTCAATCGATGCATGTATTACTTCTCCCAGTACGACAATGGAAATTATCGAAGATCCGCTTCTTAAGAAAAATGAATGCATGATCGAATCGGACAGCGGCGTTTTTGATTGCAGTCTCGGAGTTGAGCTTTCTGAGCTCACAAGGAAACTCAAACTTCTTTCTTTTGACAGGAAGAAAAGATAAAGAGTAGGTTATAAATTATGCTTACATCTTCAATTGATATATCTAAATACAAGAAAATGCAAAATGCTCCTTATTATCGCATGAGGGGCAAGGTTATCAATGTTATCGGCCTTACCATCGAATCGGCGGGGCCGGATGCGAAACTCGGCGATATCTGTCTTATTTATCCAAAGAAAAAAGACAGTGAATCTGCGATAAGCATTGATGCCAAACCTGCTATGGCTGAAGTTGTGGGATTTAAGGACAATCATGTTCAGCTTATGCCTTATGAGAATGTAAGCGGCATAGGAAACGGAAGTATCGTCGAGAATACAGACTCGCCGCTCAGGGTACATGTGGGCGAAGGACTTTTGGGTAAAACTCTTGACGGACTTGGAAGAATTGATGGGATTTCTTACGGGCAGGGAACAATGCTTGAAGGCGGAGTTGCCTATTCCGTCGAGAATCAGCCGCCGGATCCTCTTACGAGAGATCCGATATCAGAAGTTCTTTCGCTTGGCGTAAAGGCTGTTGACGGACTTCTTACAGTCGGAAAAGGGCAGAGAATTGGAATATTTGCAGGTTCCGGCGTTGGTAAGAGTACACTTCTTGGTATGTTTGCAAGAAATACACAGGCTGATATAAATGTTATCGCACTTATCGGAGAGCGAGGCAGGGAAGTGAGAGAGTTTATCGAAAGAGATATGGGAGAAGAAGGTATGAAGCGCTCGATCGTTGTCTGCGCTACATCCGACAGACCTGCTCTTGAGAGACTTAAGGCTGCAAAGACGGCTACTTCCATTGCCGAATATTTCAGGGATAAGGGCAAAGACGTCCTTCTTATGATGGATTCGCTTACCCGTTTTTCGATGGCACAGAGAGAAATCGGCCTTGCGAGCGGAGAACCGCCTGTTTCAAGAGGATATCCGCCGAGCGTATATGCTGAGATGCCAAAGCTACTTGAGCGTGCGGGAAAGTCAAAAAAAGGCTCGATAACAGGTCTTTATACCGTTCTTGTCGACGGTGACGATATGAATGAACCCATCACGGATACTGCGAGAGGTATTCTGGACGGACACATCGTTCTTAACAGAAAACTTGCACAAAAGAACCATTATCCGGCTATAGATGTTCTTGCGAGCATTTCAAGATGTATGTCTGCAATCGCAGATCCTGAGCACAAGAAGGCTGCCGGAAAGCTTAAAAGTGTTCTTGCAACCTATAATGACGCCGAGGATCTTATAAATATCGGTGCGTACAGAATGGGCGCGAACAAGAATATAGACTATGCTATCTCCAAGATTGATATGGTGAATGAATTTCTTTTGCAGGAGACGGATGAAAAATTCTCGTTTGAAGAGATCAGGAATCAACTTATAAATATGTTCAGATTTTGATAAATCGGCGGTTTTATTATGGCAAGATTTGTCTATAAGATGCAGAGCATCCTGAATATCAAGGAAAAGACCGAAGGGCAGGTAAAGATGGAATTTGCCGCGGCCCAGTCGGAGCTTAATAAGCAGTATGATATTCTGGATGAGTATGTAAAAAGAAAAGAGAATTATCTTATTGAGGCTGAGGAACTTAGAAACGAAGCTAGTCTGAGACTTCAGGATATACTGGACAATCAGTATGCCACGGCTCAGATGGACGTTATGATCGCGTCTCAGTCAAGGGTTATCAAGGAATATGAAGCTGAGGTCGAAAAGGTCAGAGTGAAGCTTACAAGAGCCATCCAGGAGAGAAAAATGCAGGAAACATTGCGTGACAGGGCTTATGCTGAGTACCTTGAGGAAGAAAAGCAGGAAGAAGCTAAAGAGAACGACCAGAGAAGTAGTTTCACGTACGGACAGAGACAACAGGAGAAGAAGTAAATATGGCTGATATAGGAATGCCGATGTCTCCTTTTGAAGATCAGAAGGCGGCAAAAGCAAAACTTAAAGCTGACAAATTAGAATATAGGAAAAAACTTAAAGAACAGAGAAAAGCCGATAAGGAAAAGCTGCATGAGTTTGCGGAGAGAACGGCGGAGCTTAGCGGCGACGATGCGGGCGGAATTGCCACAATCGTGATCACTTTTTTTATTGTTCTTATTTGGCTTGCCATAATGGCGCTTCTTATAAAGTTCAACGTGGGAAACTTCGGATCTGATATCATGGCTCCGCTTATTAAGGATATTCCCGTTATAAATGCTATTTTGCCCAAGGAAGCAAGAAATGATGTAGATGCAAAGATTGATGAACCTATCGACTTCAGCACGGAAGGAAGCGAAGCGGGAGGAATCCAGACAATCGAAGAAGCCAATGCCTATATCAAGAGACTTGAGAAGGCACTTCAGGATGAGATGAACCAGAATAGCAGCTACGCTTCCACAATAGACAGACTTGAAGCGGAAGTTGCAAGGCTTGAGCCTTTTGAGCAGCAGCAAAAAGAGTTCTATGAGGAGAGGGCGGCTTTTTATAACAGTATAGTTTATAACGACAATGCGCCCGACCCTGAGGAATATGCTAAGTATTTCGAACAGATAGATCCCGATACGGCTGCGAAAATCTATGAGAAGATCAAACGTGATGAGGGCGAAGAAGCTGCGATTAAGGCTTTTGCCACGACATATTCGGGAATGAAGGCAAAACAGGCGGCTAAGATTTTTGATGAGATGGTAAATGAGAACCAGATTGAGCTTGTTTCCAAGATATTGGCGCAGATGAGCGTAGAAAACCGTGGCGATATCCTTGCGCAGATGAAAGAAGAGAATGCCGCAAAACTTACTCAGCTTTTGGAACCAAATGCGCTTAAGGGCAAATCAACAAAAGTTACAGGATGATATGCTGAAATTTTTTTGAAAAAAATCTTTTGAATTATGTATAAAGGTTTAAGATATTAAGCCGATATAATGTATGAGATGCCATAATCTCTTTATGGAATTATGCATCTTGTAGATTAAACACATAAGGAGGAAGCTATGAGCAGTGCGGCAAACCCAATTAGTGCAGCCATGAATATTATGGCGACCGGCACTGCAGCCTCAAGTGTTTCAGTCGTAACAATGTCTGAAGGATATAGCGCAAAAGCTTCGACAAGCTTTGATGTTATCCTGAACCGGGCAAATGATGCGGTTACACAGCTTAATTCCGTAAATACGGCAAAAGATGTGACTGCATCAAAGGATAAGACGGATGTTAATGTATCGGTGCAGAAGAATGACCCGACCGTTGCTTCAAAGGATGTGACAAGCGACAATGTGGGAACAGATAAGGATCTTATCGATACAGACAGCAAAGCTGCTACGAATGAAACAAATGGCAAGGAAGCCGGCGAAGAGCTGCAGGATGCCATTGCAGAAGAAGGTAAGAAGCTGATCACCCGGATTGCAGAAGAACTGGACGTATCTGAGGAAGATATCGTAAATGCCATGCAGGCGCTGGGAATTACTGCAACGGATCTGTTTAAACCTGAAAATCTTATACAGCTTATTTCTTCTGTAGGAGGACAGGAACAGGCGGTAAATCTTATCACAGACTCAGACCTCTACACATCATTGCAGGACCTCATGGAGGATGCGGATGGTATGAGAAGCGAACTTATGAATGAGTTTGGCTTAACTGAGGAAGATTTTGAAACCGTTGTCAGCAACATGCATGAGGAATTTTCTCAAGTGACGGTTACAGATATAGAACCTAAGGCAGAAAAAGAGCCTTTGATCGAGATAAACGATCTTAGAGCCGAAAAAACTGTCGAGAAGCCTATGGATACGGAAATCCATAAGGATATTAAAAAAGAGGTTTCTGTAGAAAAAACTGATGTAATCAAAGATGAATTTAAGCCCGTCGAAAATTCCAATAACACAACAAAAAATAACGATCAGTCCGGAAACTACGATCACGGATCGCAGGGAACAACCGTATTTAATCAATTCCTTAACGGAGTTACGGATGCGATTAACGGTTCAAATGCGGCTGAAGAGATGCTTGCATATACCGACAGAGCTCAGATGGAGAACATCGTGAGACAGATCACGGAAAAGATCACTGTTTCGGCAAGTGAAGATGTGACCAAGATGGAACTTCAACTTCACCCGGCAAGTCTCGGCAATGTGAATATCCTTCTTACAAGCGGTAAGGATGGTATCATTGCAAGATTTACGGCTCAGAATGAAATCGTAAAAGAAGCAGTTGAGAGCCAGATGATCCAGCTTCAGCAAAAATTTGAAGCGCAGGGAATAAAGGTTAATTCTATAGAAGTTACGGTTTCGAGCCATGCCTTTGAAGAGAATCTTCAGCAACAGGGCGGAAGCGAAGGAAATAATGGTGAGGCTCCAAAGAGCAGAAAAGGACTTCGAAGGATCAATCTTTTGGATTCGGATGATATTATGAACGAAGCAGATATGAATGAGGCCGAAAGGATATCGGCACAGATGATGGCTATGAGCGGAAACACTGTTGACTTTAGTGCTTAAGCCGCCGGAAAAGAGGTTATTATGGCAGAGGTGAATTCTGTTAGCGCAGTAGTTAAAGACGGTAAGATTCAGAATGCTGCGAATAATAAAGAGAATAAAGAAAAAACCAATCAGGCGAAGGGATATGACAAGGATTCTTTTCTAAAGATCCTTGTCGCCCAGATGAAATATCAGGATCCCATGGAGCCTACATCAAATACAGAATATATTTCGCAGTATGCTACATTTACTCAGGTTGAGCAAATGAATAATATGGCTAACGCCATGAGTCTTTCAAGAGCATCAGAGATGGTTGGAAAGACTGTGACCGTAACACAGACTAATCCTGAGACCCATGAGACAACCGATATTCAAGGTGTTGTAGATTTTGTTACTTACAGTGGTAACAAGGCTTATCTTAACATTAACGGCAACAACTATAATGTCGACGATGTTACACAGGTGCTTGGCGCTGAGTATGCTGCGGCCTACAACGAGGCCAATGAATTTATCGAGAAAATGGATAAACTTCCCAATCTTCTCGAAATTGTCAACCTTGGTGAGTACGGTGATCGTATATGGGCGCTTAATGATGATTATAAAGGTTTTGACAAAAAGACTACCGATCTCATCAGTAAAGACTATGAGACAGCACTTAAGCAGTATGTTGGCAAGATTGAAGAACTTGAAAGTTCCATGAAGGGATTTTTGGATGAAATTGGTTCTCTTCCTGCCGATCTTGATGAAATCACACTAGAGACTCATGGAAAAAAGATTGATGATCTGTACGAGCGCTACATGAATATTGATCTGAAGACCAGAAATTATATTGATCCGGAAGGAAAATATTCAGCCGGACTTCTCGGTTATGTGAATAAGATTGATGATCTCAGAGGAAATGAGCATAGAACATTCGGTAAAAATACCGAAAACGCACAGGAGGTGTAAGCTATGACAATGGATGGTCGTCAGTTTATGTCCATCGGGCAGGTGCAGGACCAATATTTAAATGGTACTGTACCCAAAACGGACAAGAATAAACAAAATATTCCAACAGGTGAAAATTCTTTTGCATCTGTTCTAAACAAAATCCAAGAGTCTGCCGATAATAATATCAGCACGGAGAATCTTAGATTTTCTAAGCATGCCGTGAACAGACTCAGCGACAGAAATATTGAACTTTCTGCTGAACAGATGCAGAGACTTAACCGCGGAAAAGCTGAGGCCGGTGAAAAGGGAATAAAAGAGTCACTTATTCTGGTTGACCAGCTTGCTTTTATAGTGAACGTTCCCAATAACATGGTCGTTACAGCCATGGATCAGACAGAAAACAAAAACAATGTTTTCACAAACATAGACGGTGCAGTGATCGTATGATTGGACCGAAGCGGCAGATAGGCCCGAAGCGCCTTGCCGTCAGGAAATCTTAACTTCCCGACCGACAGAAGGAAGTTCTTTGACGAAAATCACAAGCATCCGTCCAAAATCAATTTAATTTATTTATTTCTTTTTTATGATGGAGGACTTTGCCTTATGATGAGAGCTCTTTATTCCGGTGTTGCCGGACTTAAGACACACCAGACCAAGATGGATGTTATCGGTAACAACATTGCCAACGTTAATACAACATCCTACAAATCTCAGTCAATCACATTTTCTGATCTTATGTATCAGACAACTCAGACAGCTTCAGGAGCAACAGAGACCAAGGGAGGTATCAATCCTCGCCAGATCGGTCTTGGTGCGAAGTCGGGAGCTATCAATACAGCTATTACATCTCAGGGAACATCACAGACAACAAACAACCCTTTTGATATTATGATAAACGGCAGTTCTTTCTTTGTTGTAAATAACGGAGTTGAGAATCTCTATACAAGAGACGGATCTTTCTATGTTGATGGTTCAGGTAATCTTGCAATGCAGTCAAATGGATATCTTGTTCAGGGATGGCCCGCCAGGGAAGATAGAGAGACAGGTGAAATAACTGTAAACAGAAACGGCGGACTTTCAGGCCTTCAGATTATGAGTCCGGCTAATTTCACATATTCGCCTGCTTCAACGACAGCGTCTGTTTTCCAGGGGAATATTGATGATAATGATACAAATCTAAAAGCTGCTGACGGAAAGGCGATAACACTGGAGTTCTATGATAATAAGGGATATATGTATACCGGAAAGTTTACACTAAAAGATACTGAAAATAGTGATCTTTTCGCATTGACGCTTACGGATATTATTGATTCTAACGGGAAATCCATAAACGAAAATAAAGATAAAGCCGATCTTATGAGCCAGATTACATTAGGAGATGTTTCAAGCACCAAAAGAACTATAAAAAATGATCCTCTTCGCGGCTATTCCGTTGAGGCAACAACGGATCCAAACTATATCAATTTCATTAAATCTGACGGAGATGTTAAGTTCAATGATATACCGGCAAACGGAAATCTTATAGATCTTGAAAATAAGGGAATTCTTCGCGATGCTTATGGACTAAGCAGAGCATCACTTGAGAATAAGTATACTAAAGATGGCTTTGAAAATGCAACATATCAGATTGGGGCAAATGGCGCTCTTACAGTTATTTACCCTAAAATTGATATTGCCAACGGCGTTTTTGGAGATAGTTATAAAGATACAAATTTTACAACACAGAATTCAGATAACTATTTTATAGATGAAAATACTCAGATTGCTTATAAGGTTCCTACAGAGAACTTAAGAGGAAGTGTTAACGATATAGCTGACTTGTTGAGAGATGTATTTGATGTTGATGCAGGAAATTATGCAGGATTCAAATATTCTAACGGTGGTATTTCTTTATTTAAGGCGCTTTCTTATTTCAAAGATGAAACAATCAATCCAAATGAGTCATATACAGATATTAAAGATTTTGGATCTGTTACGGAGGATATGGTCAGCAGAGATTTTGGTCAGTTTGAAGGGCTTGTAGAGGCAATTGATACATACAAAACTAATGGTGGACTTTTAGAAAATCTTAAATGCACATATTCATCCGATGGAAAGATGATGCTTACACAGAGGAAGCTTGTTGACAAGAATCAAGATGTATCAACTAATCTGGGTACACTTCAAAATAGTGTGATCACAAGTATGCTTCGTAAGTTTGACACAACATATTCATGGGGTACCAGTCCAAGTGATATTCCGTATTCTGTGATTGCTGAGATAGCAAATTCTAATCCTGATGAGGAAAATGCAAAATTTAGTCAAGAAGAGATAAACGCAGCAACTGCGATTAAGGATACGATAGATGCCGCATTTTCAAATGTTACGGATGCAAAAGAAAATGCTCTTGCAGAATCAAAATTTAAGCTTGTTAATCTTAACGGCGATGCCGGTATTATTATAAAATATACTTCAACTGAGGAGGAAGAGCTTTCGTTCCCCGGAGGAGTCAAAGATCTGACAAAAAGTCAGAAGTTTAATCGTATTCCGGCAGATACATTAGACAGCAATGATTACAAGAATAATTTTGTTTTTAACGGAAATCCTCCGGCATATGTATATCAGAATAAGAATCTTTATGGTAAATCGTATTATGTTGCGAATGACCTTTTGACAAGAACGTTTAAGGGAGATAACAGTCAGGCAGTTGATTTTATAAAGGCAGTATTTCCTGATGCTTCCTATATGAATTTTGATCCTAACGCGGAATATGACATGGTTATAAATGAAAAAGGTGAAGTTACGATCAAGCATAAGGTGCAGGATACAACAACTTATCCTGTTCTTACTGCTACAACCGGATATTCTGCAAAGATAAATGAAGACGGAACAGTAATGTATACATCGACATCGGCATATAAGAATGTTCCGGTAAAAGGAAAAATAGCAGATCTTCTTTCTGCAGCTAAAAACAGCAATCAGCAGCTTCTTCTTGAAAAAGTATATGGAATCACTGATAATGCTGCAGATGCTTATGGACTTGACGGTACATATGAAATTATTACGGCAGAGGGTACCGACAAAGGTAAGATCAATCTTACGTTAGGTAATCATACAATTCAGCTTGCGTTTGATCCTGCTACAGGTGCTATTGTTTCTGCTGATGGAAATTCATTGGACAAGAAGGCCAATATTACATTTGGACTTGGGGGACAGACAACTGAGGGCTTAGAGGCGTTTGGATTCCAGGCATCCCCTACAAATGCAGCTGAACTTGAAAGAAATCATACAATTTCTGTTGATTTTTCAACTCTTACAAACTACCGTACAAATGGCGCTTCAACAATCAGAGCCAACAAGGGTGATATGAAGTCGCTTAATACGGGACGTGCGGTTGGTGAGATGAACGGTGTAAATGTAAGTGACAACGGTATGATTTACGCAAACTATTCAAACGGTCAGACAAAGCTTTTAGGACAGATTGCATCAGCACAGTTTGCTAATGCATCAGGTCTTTCAAAGCAGGGTGATAACCTCTATGCTTCAACGCTTAACTCAGGTGATGCAACAATTCAGGATATCACAACTGATGGTGGCTACATGAGCACAGGCGTTTTGGAGATGTCAAACGTAGACCTCTCAGCACAGTTTACCGAGATGATCACAACACAGCGTGGATTCCAGGCTAACAGCCGAATCATCACAGTATCTGATACACTCCTTGAGGAGCTTACAAATCTTAAGAGGTAATAATTTGTAATATAAATCCATCATAAGGCAGGCGCCCATATCCGGTCGGGGATATGGGCGCTTATTTTAAACTAATTCGACGTGATTTTGCAGCGCTTCCTCCATTTCTCTGGCGTCAACGCCGAGATATCTCTTGGTGATGTCGGGAGAGGAGTGTTGGAAGAATTCCATTACCAAAACTATATTATAGCCATTGGATTCATATAAGCGCATACCACAGTATTTCCTGAAACTGTGCGTAGATACATTTTCGTAACCGAGGTATTCACATACTTTTTTTAGATACTTCTGCACGGTTCTTTCACCTATATTAAATATCAGATCGTCGTTATGAATGACATTTTTGCTGATATATTCTTTCAGATGTTTATAGTATTCTTCAGAAACGGTCTTGTACCGTTTTTTCTTCGTTTTCATTTCTACAATATTTATTTTATGTACGTTTCCTGCGGCGATAAAACTTGATGGCTTAAGCGCAAGGATGTCTTCGATACGGATTCCGAGGTTGGCCTCAGCAATCAGAATCTCAGCGATTCTGGGATTGGCCCTGAATTGCTTGGAAGCTCCGGTTCTCATTGCTTCAATTATTTCAGTATATTGTTCTCTTGTAATCGGTACGGTTGCATATTGTCCCATTATATTATGTCTCTCCATGTTATTTTGGACCAATTTTTCAGTGAAATCAGGCGACCTGTTTTTGATGTTTAAAATTAGCTAAAGGATAGTATAAACGAATTTATCGCGTTTTTCAATGATTTTAAGTTCGCATAATAAGCATTTTGCGAACTTTATATACGTATACAATGTATACATTGTAATGTGTACATTGATGTTGTAATAAATAATGCGAAATGATAGAATAATAAACGGAAAAAATATTATTTTTAATTTTTTGAGCATAGGAGACAGGATGAGTAATAAAGAAGAGATCAAAGAAGAGCGACAGACAGATGATACAACCAAGCCTCGTACAATGAGGCTTACGGATGAAACATTTGAATATATCAAAAAGCTTGCGGCTCAGCTTGGCGGAAACCAACAGCATGCGGTATCGGAACTTTTGAGAGTTTACGAAGGGCAGGCTGAAAAGGATGCTTTACCGGCGGGCGCTGAGCAGCTTGAAGAGTTTGAAAATTACCAGGCCAAGATGCATGACGTATTCATGGATCTTATAAGATCACGCAATGATGCGGTGGAGCTTGCACGCGTTGATTTTGCGAAACAACTTGATACCAAAGATGAAATAATCACAGAACTTCAAAAGAATCTTAAAGATATAAAGTCCGGAGAAGAGGGTGCGACTGAAAAGGCAGAATCCCTCCGTAAAGAATATGATGAATTAAAGGAGAAGATGCAGAGTGAGATAGATAAGCTGACATCAGATCTTAAAGAGAGTGAAGGGAAGTGTAAAGAACTCAAAGAACAGCTTTCTGATATGAAGAAAGAGCTTTCCGAAGCGAAAGAAAATGAGACTGAAATAAGAAAGCTCTATGATGAAAGGGTTACTTCATCCGCGAAACTTCTGGATGAGATTGATGAGTTAAAAGGAAGAGAAAATCCTCTCAGAGAAAACATTTCAAAGGTTGCGTCGGAAAACAGGGTTTTACTTGCAGAAAATGCAAGACTAACTCAGGAGAATCAGTCCCTTCGCGATGATATCGAATCGCTTAAAACATCACATACGGCAGAGATCAAACTTATCACGGCGAATACGGAACTCAAGGCCAAGAATGATGCATACAAAGAACTTCTTGCAGAGAAAGACAGGTACTCCAGACTTGTTGAACAGATAAAATATGACAGGGCAGAAAAGGTGCTTGATAATCTCGAGAACAAATAGGAAATATTTTCGCTAAAAATTAAGATAAGAAAAATAAAATTAATCTCATAACACAATGCCTGCAACTTGCGAAAATTGCGGGCGTTTTCTTTTGTCAAGAAAAATATTGAAAGAACAAAGAGTTTTTTCTTATTTATAGATGTATACTAAATGAAAATATGTTAAAATAAGTTGAATACCACTATATATTGTATATTTCATGTGCCGGGCATCATAATTACAAACTTTATTTCATTCATTTTGCTTCAGAGTGAAATTCTGATTCAAATTGAGCTAAAAAAGTTGCAATTAAGCAAGAATTAAGCAAAAGCATATGGTAAAATTAATATGCTAAGAAATTAAGTTTCGTTTCTAGTCTATTTTTTCACTAAAAAATGTAATTTTATATCAGAAGGTGTTTATGAATAAGGGAGTTATTGAGCTTACCAAAATGGATACGCGTAAGATACTCATCAATCCGAACATGATCGAATCGGTTGAAAGTAATCCCGATACTGTCGTGGTCTTATATACCGGAAGAAAGCTCATTGTGAAAGAGAGCATGGAAGATATTTACAGTCTTATCAATTCCTGAAACATGCGGAAGAAGATGGTGACTAAATTTTAATGTGAGAGGTAAATGCTGTGGATATTGCGTCGATTATCGGTGTAGTAATGGGAATTGTGTTTATGCTTCTTGGAATCATTACATCCGGAGGCATCGGTTCTGTCGGAAATTTCTTGGATGCGCCGTCGGCTCTTGTTACATTCGGAGGAGCTTTGATGGCTGTTTTGGCATCAAGATCTCTTCCTGAGTTCACCGGAGGACTTAAGTGCTATACACGAATATTCAAGGTCACATCCGATGATACCAAATCGGTAATTAAACAGATCATCGATCTGTCTAATACAGCCAGAAAGGAAGGTCTTCTTGCCCTTGAAGAAGCGGCCGGAAATCTTGACGATGCTTTTATGAAAAAAGGCGTTATGCTCATCGTTGACGGTACCGAGCCCGAACTTGTAAAGAGCATTCTTGAGGCTGAGATAGATGCCATGGCCGAGAGACATAAGGCCAATTATTCCGTATTTGAAGACATTGCGGCTCAGGGTCCTGCATGGGGTATGATCGGTACTCTTTTGGGACTTGTTAACATGCTTAATGACATGAGTGATGCGTCGAAGATCGGACCTTCCATGGCGACCGCTCTTATCACGACATTGTACGGTTCAATCATGGCAAACTGGTTTTGTTTCCCTGCTTCGGGTAAGTTGAAAGCCAGAAGTAATGCCGAGTACATGTCAAAGAGTATTGTCATTGAAGGACTTTTGTCTATACAGGCGGGTGAAAATCCCCGTGTAACTGAGGAAAAGCTTAAGTCATTCCTGTCACCCGTTGACAGGGCGGCTTACGAATCTGAGACCGGAACCGGCTCAGCAGGCGGAGGCGAAGAATAATGGCAAAAAAAGCAGAAGAAGTAAAACCGGGCGCGCCCGCGTGGACCGCGACGTTTGGAGATCTGATGAACCTGCTCCTTTGTTTCTTCGTACTTCTTTTCTCCATGTCTACCATGGATGCCGCCAAGTTTGAGGAGGTTGCAGCGTCGTTTAGTTCGGCGTTCGGCTTTTTCTCGGGCGGTGAGATGGCTATCGGTGAAGGTGCTCTTATAGGTGATGGAATATCACAGCTTAGTGAGCTTTCGAGCTATGTGACTTCAATGGGACTTGCACAGACAGGTGAGAATGCCGATACCGAGGAGATGGAAGTCGGTGATATGAACCAAAAGGAACTTATGGAAGCAGCTGAGGAGGAACAGCTTGAAGCTTCGGAAAAGCTTGCGGAGAAGATTGAAGAAGCTTTGAATGAAGAAGAGATTGAAGATGAAGTGAATCTCAATTATACAAGCCAGTTTGTTCAGCTTACCATACAGGGCTCAATCCTGTTTGATTCTGCGAAAACGGATATTAAGGATGATGCGATACCTGTTATAGATAAAGTCGGACAGATCCTTGAAACCTATGCGGGCGGAACTATTGCGATTGAAGGACATACGGATAATGTTCCGATGTCATCCGGAGGAAAGTATGCCAACAACGATGAATTAAGCTCCGGAAGAGCTCTTTCGGTTTTCTATTATCTCTGTGAAAACACAAATCTCGATCCCGCACATATAGTTCATACGGGAAGAGGGGAGTACGATCCGATCGCAGATAATTCGACCGATGAGGGAAGAGCACGAAACAGACGTGTTGAGATAAAAATATATAATCCACTTAGTTCTTCATACTAATAGAGGGGGATTTTTTAAATGAAAAAGAATTTGCTATCAATCATCATACTGGCTTTAATTGTTGTAAATATCGCTATGACGGGGTTCATGCTGCTTAGTGTTATGACAACAAATTCCCAGACAGCCAAGCTTGTTTCAGATATTGCGGCTGCACTTGAACTTGAGACAAGCGGCGGTGTCGGCGGAGGACTTAACACTGAGCCTTCAGAACCTTCGGGAGTTAACGAGATAGCTACTTTTGGATTTGTGGGCAATCAGGACAGACTTACGATCAACCTTAAACCCGGTACTGACGGCAAATCACATATGATGGTTGTTGAAGTCGTTTTCTCAATGAATACAGCCAATCCTGATTATGCAACATATGGCTCATCCGAGCAGCTTTCCGGAATGAGGGATCGTGTAAAGTCAATTGTTACGGACACGCTTTCCAGTTATTCAATGGAAGAACTTCAGAATGACAGCCAGCCCGCAAAGGATGCAATTGTAGAAGAAGTAAGGAAATTGTACAATTCAAACTTTATTTACAGAGTTGATTTCAGCAGTGTGCTTTATCAGTAATGCTGCATTTATTATTAAAGGATACGCCGATAGATCCTTATCGGAGGAAGGAGATCCAACTTGAGCGAAGTACTGTCACAAAATGAAATAGATGGTCTGTTGGCAGCACTTAATAGCGGTGAACTTGATGTAGATCAGATGCAAGCCGCAGACGAGAAGAAAGTCAAAGATTATGATTTTAAACGTCCTGCGAAGTTTTCAAAGGAACATCTCAGAACTTTGGAAATGATCTATGAGCATTACGGAAGGCTTTTATCTACTACATTACCTTTATATCTTAGAAAGAATGTTACGGTGTCGGTTGCTAACTCAGAGACGGTTACATATTCGGAGTTTAGCAATGCTCTTTCAAACCCGGTTATTCTGGGAGTTATAAGTTTTCTTCCTTTACAGGGAACGATTATTTTGGAATTGCAGGCTAACATCGGATTCTCTTTTATTGACAGGATGCTTGGAGGTACAGGCGTCGGACTTGATAAACCGAGACCATTCACCGATATTGAGATGCCACTTATAGAAAAGCTTGTGACTATTTGCATGCAGCTTATGGTAGAGCCGTGGCAGAATGTTGTTTCCATCAATCCTGTCATGGAGAGGATTGAGACAAATCCGCAGTTTGCACAGGTTATTTCACCTACAGATATGATCGCCATCGTTACTCTCAATATTAAGATCGGTGAGACGGAAGGACTTATGAACGTATGTCTTCCTTATTTCACCCTTGAGAGTGTTATGGATAAACTTAATACCAAGTTCTGGTTCTCCACAATGCAGAAAAATGTGGACGAGGATTTCGGAGAGTATCTTGAGAGCATGGTAAAGCATGTTGATATTCCGGTAAAAGCGGTTCTTGGTAAGTGTAATGTTTCCGTAAATGACTTTGTTCATTTGCAACCCGGCGACATTATAAGGCTTGATAACAGAGTTAACACCGATATGCAGGTTTATGTCGGAAATATCTACAAATTCACCGGTCTGCCCGGTACCACTAAAGATAAATACGCCGTCAGGATTACGTCGGTAGTAAGAGAGGAGGAAGAGTAGGAGCATGGATGGAATGTTATCTCAAGATGAAATTAATGCTTTGCTATCCGGTATGGATTCAGCTGCCGGTGGAGAAGGTGATGCTCCGGCTGCAGAAGCACCTTCCGATAATGCGGATATACCGGTAACTTCCGGCGCGCCTGTTTCAGGAGGCAGTGCAATAGATGAGTCACTGCTTAATGATGCGGAAAAAGATGCCATCGGTGAGGTGGCCAATATAAGTATGGGATCTTCAGCGACTACGCTGTATTCCCTTGTAAATCAGAAGGTTAATATTACAACTCCTCAGGTTGAACTTGCCAACTGGGAAAATGTAATAAATAACTATGAGAGACCTTGTGTTTTCATTCAGATTCAGTATACGGAAGGTCTTGACGGAACAAATATCCTTATTCTTAAAGAGCGTGATGTTATGGTCATCACCGATCTTATGATGGGTGGCGACGGAACAAATATTGCGGGAGAGATCGGAGAATTACAGCTTTCAGCCATCTCGGAAGCGATGAATCAGATGATGGGAGCGGCTGCTACATCTCTTTCTACAATGATCAATCAGAAAGTAGATATAAGCCCTCCGCAGTCGACACTTCTTGATATGATCAATGACGATCCTTCGGATATTGCCGAGTTCCTCAGCGGAACTTTTGTAAAGATATCCTTTAAGATGCAGGTCGGAGATCTTGTGGATTCAACACTTATGCAGTTGTATCCCGTTGATTTCGCAAAAGAACTTAAGGATCTTGTTATTACTGATTCCGGAGCAAATGATGCACCGGCTCCTGCGCCTGCTCCCGAACCTGCACCGGCTCCCGAACCTGCGCCCGCGCCTGCAGCACCCGATCCAAATATGATGGCACAGCCACAAATGGGAATGCCACAGATGGGAATGCCGCAAATGCAGATGCCACAGATGGGAATGCCACAGATGCAGACTCCTCCGATGGGCATGGGAATGCCACAGATGCAGATGCCGCAGATGATGAATATGAACATTCAGCCTGCGCAGTTCCAGACATTTGCAGGCGGACCCGGAATGATGGCCGGCGGAGAAAATATCGGCATCATCAAGGACGTTCCGCTTGAAGTTACGGTTGAGCTTGGAAGAACGGCTAAGCCGATATCGGATATCCTGGAGTTTGCGCCCGGTACCATTATCGAGCTTGATAAGGTCGCCGGTGAGCCTGTTGACGTACTTGTAAACGGAAAGTTCGTTGCAAAAGGTGAAGTTGTTGTAATCGAAGAAAGTTTCGGTGTTCGTGTGACCGAGATTGTTCAATGATATTTGAAAAGAAAGCAGATGGAGTGTTTGCATAATGTCAGTCGAATCTTACTTGCAGTTTATTGCCATCTTAATAATCTTTGTTCTGGTTCTTGGGCTTACTTATTATGTGACCAAGTGGCTTGCAGGTTACCAGAAGGAAAAGAACAGCGGCAGGAATATTGAGGTTTTGGAGACGGGAAGGATCTCCACTACCAAGTATATTCAGATCGTGCGTCTTGGCGATAAGTATATGGCTATCGCAGTGGGGAAGGATGAAGTTACTGCATTATGCGAACTTGATAAGGAATCACTTGTTTTTGACAATTCCGAAAATGCAGGTACATTGAGCTTCAACGAAATTCTTGAAAAAATAAAAAGTGAGTTTAAGAAATAAATTATGAGTAAACAGTGGGGAGAGAATAAAAAGAATATTTTTGAAAAACGTCGTTTGAAAAAAGGGGCGTTTATAGCCTTTTTGTCTGTTTTTCTGATACTCTTTTTGTCACTTGCGGTGCCGGTTAAGGTAGTGGCTACCGAAAATGTGGTTGAAGATACCAAACCTACCGATCCTACCAATTCGAGAAAATCTAATCTTACAGGTTCTGAAGCTGAACGAACAAATATTACAGATCCGGGTTCAGCAGAGTCCCCTGACGATCTTAAAAAACTTAATATTGCAAATACGGTTACCGTTACATATGACAACGGAAACGGATCACTGAGCGGATCTTTGAGAATTCTTATTACATTAACGCTCATATCCCTTGCGCCGACACTTATTGTGATGATGACTTCTTTTACAAGGATCATCGTGGCGCTTCATTTTACCAGAACCGCGATAGGAACCCAAACATCTCCGCCGAACCTGGTGATGATTGGGATTGCTTTGTTTATGACACTTTTCATTATGCAGCCCACTTTGACGACTGTTTATAATGATGCGGTCATTCCTTTTGAAGAAGGAAAGATAGACCAGAAAGAGTTTGGAAAGGTTGCAATGGCGCCGTTTAGGCAGTTCATGTACGGTCAGACTCAGACCAAGGACGTAAAACTCTTTATGGAGATAAACAAGACCGAGTGGGACGGAGAACTTGAGAGTATTCCCAATGTTGTCCTGATTCCGAGTTTTATTGTAAGCGAACTTAGAACAGCATTTATTATTGGATTTTTGATATATATTCCATTTATTGTTATCGATATGGTTGTGGCATCGGTACTTATGAGTATGGGTATGATGATGCTTCCGCCGACTACGATCTCGATGCCGTTTAAGATACTTCTTTTTGTCCTTGCGGACGGATGGAGCCTTATTATCGGCAATCTGGTCAAGTCGTTCTATTAGTTTTGTTGTGAGATAGGGGAGGAATGTTTATATGATAACAATGGCCGATATCAATACGATCGTAAATCAGGGACTTATGCTCGTTATTAAGATGTCGCTTCCGGTTCTTTTAACCTCGATGATTGTCGGACTTATTATTTCGATATTTCAGACGGTTACTTCGATCCAGGAGCAGACGCTTACCTTTGTTCCTAAGGTAATATGCGTATTTCTTATGATAATGCTGACGGGAAACTGGATGATGACCGAGCTTTCAGGCTTTATCACACTTATATGGTCTGATTTTTCGAAGTATGTGCGCTAGAGGTGAAGTATGATCGATTACAACTTCAGATACGGCGATCTGGAAGTTTTTTTGCTAATAGTTGTAAGAGTGACAAGTTTTATTTTTGTATGCCCGTTCTTTGGCGGAAGGCAAACGCCTAACCTTGTAAAAGTGGGATTTGGACTTCTTTTGTCGACTCTTGTATACGGCGCTGTTCCGTATACCGCACCTTCGTACAATACGGTCATAGGTTATACGGTGATCGTCATGAAGGAAATTACGGTTGGTTTTCTTGTAGGTTATGCGGTTCAGCTCTGCCAGCTCGTAATAAATTTTGCGGGACAGATAGTTGACATGCAGATAGGTCTTTCGATGGTAAACCTTTTTGATCCGAATACCAACGAACAGGTTACGATCACAGGTCAGCTCTATTCACAGGTGCTTATCGTATCGCTGATCATTACGGGAATGTACAGATATATTCTTGATTCGCTTATAGATACGTTTACTTTGATACCTATAAACGGTGCGGTGATTCACAGTGACAGGATGTTAAATGCGATAGTTGCCTTTTTGAGAGACTATATCGTGATCGGATTCAGGATCAGCCTGCCGATTTTCATCATCACTTTTATCACAAACGTTGTTCTCGGTGTCCTTGCCAAAGTATCACCTCAGATGAACATGTTTTCCGTGGGTATTCAGATAAAGATAATCGTGGGGCTGATGGTAATGCTTATTACGGTATCGATGCTCGGTGACGCCTCAAACTTTATTTTTAACAATATGAAGGAGCTTATGCAGGAATTTGTATACAGCATGCAGAGAGGCTGAGTATATTTACGGGCCGCCATTAATTAAATATAATCTGCAGTTCTTTGCCGAAGATGCAAACGGTGCGGAAAAGTCTGAGCAGCCCACGGCGAAAAAGCTGGAAGATGCCAGAAAAGAGGGACAGGTTGCAAAGAGCCAGGAAGTTGCAACGGCGTTTAGCCTGCTTTCCTTGTTTGTGATCCTGAGGGTTGTATATGCGCTTATGGGAAGTACTTTTACCAATATTTTCCCGAGGGTATACAATGACATTCCGAATGTCGCAAGAACGTATGACGGTCAGCTTCCGATCGCTTATATTACAAGCATTGTAAATAAGGCAATGCTGACACTTTTATTGCTGTGTGCGCCATTTTTCATAGTCGGATTTGCAGTGGCATTTATAAGTGATTACGTTCAGGTCGGATACAAACCTACCTCAAAGCCACTCCAGCCAAAGCTTTCAAAACTTAATCCCGTTTCGGGACTGAAAAAAATCTTTTCTACAAGAAAGCTTTTTGAACTGGCAAAATCAATTGTAAAGCTGCTTATTATGGGAATTGTAATTTATTCCTTTTTTTCAAAGAGAAACGATTATCTGTTTCTTTTGTATGATATGCCACTCACTCAGGCAATCGGACTTATGGGAAATCTCATAATAGACCTTGGGTTCAGAGTTGCAATCGCATATATGATCATCGCACTTGCGGATTTTATTTATCAGAAGCGCAAGTTCACCAAGGACATGATGATGACCAAGCAGGAAGTAAAGGATGAGTTCAAGAATTCCGAGGGAAGTCCCGAGGTTAAGTCTGCACAGAAACGAAGAATGATGGAAGCATCAAGGCGAAGAATGATGCAGGCTGTTCCGCAGGCGGATGTAGTCATCACGAACCCGACGCACTATGCCGTTGCGGTTAAGTATGACGCAGAAGAAGCGGAAGCACCTATTGTTGTTGCCAAGGGTGCGGATTTTGTGGCTCAGAGGATAAAAGAGCTTGCTCGTGAAAGCGGTGTTGAGATTGTAGAAAATAAGCCGCTTGCGCGAATGTTATATGCAAATGTCGAAGTCGGAGAGCTTGTTCCTCCTGAGTTATATAAGGCAGTAGCTGAAGTGCTTGCCTATGTTTATCACCTTAAAGGTAAGATTTAAAAAATGAGTAAAATTTGTTAGAAAGGAGAGTGCGGCATGGATACAAAAAAACTTAGAGACCGCGTATATGATTACGGCCTTGCTTTATATATTGTTGCGGCTATCGTAATGCTTATTATACCGCTCTCTGACTGGGTGCTGGATATTCTCCTTGCTTTTGATATGTCACTTTCATTTGTGATAATGTTTACAGCTATGTTTGCGGCGGACGTTCTTGATATGTCGTTTTTCCCTACGATACTTCTTTTTACGACCATATTCAGAATTGCGCTGAACGTTTCATCTACCCGTCTTATCCTCACAGAGGGCGGAGCGGGTAAAGTTATCGAGGTATTTGGATCCTTCGTTGGAGGAGGCGACCTGATCGTCGGAGCTATCGTTTATGTAATACTTATAATCGTACAGCTCATGGTCATAAACAAAGGTTCCGAGAGAGTTGCGGAAGTATCTGCAAGATTTACCCTTGATGCGATGCCCGGTAAGCAGATGGCTATTGATGCCGATCTTAACACCGGAGCCATCACCGATGTTGAGGCAAAAGAGAGAAGACAGAAGATTCAGGATGAAGCCAGCTTCTTCGGAGCCATGGACGGTGCTACGAAGTACGTAAAAGGAGATGCGACCGCGGGTCTTATCATTACGGCGGTCAACCTTCTCGGCGGTATTGCCATGGGTATCCTGAGAAAAGGAATGGATGTAAATACAGCCATCAATACATATTCGATACTTACGATGGGTGACGGACTTGTAAGTTCTATTCCTTCTCTTATGATATCTATGTCTACGGGTATTCTTGTTACAAAAGGTTCAAAAGAGGCAGATTTTGGCCATGTTCTTATCGGGCAGCTTTTTGGTATGCCCAAGACATTGTACCTTGTAGGAGGAGTCCTTACCGGACTTGGAATCGCATCACCTCTTCCAACGCTTCTTTATGTTGCATTCGGTGCGGGATTTATCCTTCTTGGAAGAGTTGCGAGCCAGACTATAGAAGAAGTTGCTGTTGAGGGAGAAGTTGCATCACCCGAGGAACAGCAGGCGGAAGAGATAAGACAGCCCGAGAATGTAACAAGCCTTTTGCAGGTTGATCCCATCGAGCTTGAATTTGGTTACGGAATCATTCCTCTTGCCGATGTCAATCAGGGCGGCGATCTTCTTGACCGAGTGGTCATGATAAGAAGGCAGGTTGCGCTTGAACTTGGAACCGTGGTTCCGATTATTCGACTTAGAGATAATATTCAGTTGAATCCTAATCAATATATCATTAAAATTAAAGGTATACAGGTAAGTGACGGAGAGATTTTATTTGACCATTACATGGCAATGAATCCGGGACATGTTGAGGAAGAAATCACAGGTATTCCTACATTTGAACCGTCATTCCACCTTCCCGCTATATGGATCACCGAGGGACAGAGAGAAAGAGCAGAGAGCTTTGGCTATACCGTAGTGGATCCGCCGTCGATCATCGCAACACATTTGACGGAGATAATAAGAGAACACATCGCAGAGCTCCTTACAAGGCAGGATGTCCAGAACCTCGTGGACAACTTAAAAGAGAACAATCATGCTCTTGTGGAAGAGCTTGTGCCTAAGCTTATGAGTCTTGGTGAGATTGAGAAAGTTCTTCAGAATCTCCTTCGCGAAGGCATTTCCATAAGAGACCTTGTGACAATATTCGAGACGCTTGCAGATTTTGCTCCGTCAACACACGATCCGGATATTCTTACGGAGTATGTAAGACAGAGCTTAAAGAGAGCAATATCCAACAAGTATTTTGTTCAGGGCGAGACGACGAGCGTTGTTACGCTTGACCCCAAGATCGAGCAGGAAATCATGAGCAGCGTTAAGCAGACTGAAACGGGTGCTTATCTTACACTTGATCCTGCAAGAACCAAGTCTATCCTCACTGCTGTGGGAGAACAGGTCAAGAAGCTTGAGGATGCGGGTAAACAGGCAATTATCATGGCATCGCCTATAGTGCGTATGTACTTTAAGAAGATGACGGAAGACTACTACAAAGACCTGGTTGTTATTTCATATAACGAAGTTGAAGCCAGTATTGAACTACAATCGGTGGGGATGGTAACTGCGTAAATGATTATTAAAAAGTATGTTGGAAAAAACGAAAGCGAAGCTACGGATGAGGCAAAAAAAGAGCTTGGCGGGAACATTGTCGTAATGAACGTGCGACCTGTCAAAAAATCAGGATTTTTGTCTTTGTTTCAGTCTCAGAAGATTGAAGTGACCGTGGCACTTGAGGAGGAACCTGAAAGGCCCGTAAGAACGACCTACACTCCGCAAAAGCCCAAAGTACATGAAAGCAGGGGCTCTTTAGACAGTTCTCAAAGAGATACCGTGGTATCAGCTGTTGCGAGTGCGTCAAAGGTTTCCCTGCCCAAGGAAGACAACAGCGCAATCGAGGAAAAACTTGATAATCTGAGTTCTCTTTTGGAGAAAAACATTCTCAAAAATGAGAAAGAGGTTGTTACACCCAAAATCGAAAAAGAAAACGCGGGTTCCTCGGAGAAAGCGGATGAAGGTGTAAAAACTTCACAAAATGATATATCAGAAGAAACACTTTCTTTCATAAAATTGTTATATAATACTCTTATAGAGAATGAAGTTGACGAGATATACGTAAACCAGCTTACCGATGAAGTTGAAAAGATAAGCAAACCGGGACTTCCTTTTGATTATGCACTTGCCAATGTATATCAAAAGATGGTTCTTAAGTTTGGTAAGTCGGATCCCATAAAAGAAGTCGGCGAAGAAAAGCCGATCGCTGAGATATTCATAGGACCTACGGGTGTCGGAAAGACAACTACGATTGCCAAACTTGCTTCGGAGCTTACTGTCTCCAAAAAGAAGAAAGTAGCTCTTTTGACCATGGATACATACAGAATTGCGGCAGCTGAGCAGCTTCGCACATATGCATCGATACTTGAAATCCCTTTCAGGGTTATCTATTCGGTCGATGAGATGAAGCAGGCAGCCGAAGATTTCAGGGAATATGATTACATCATGGTCGATACGGCGGGACATTCGCTTAAAAATGAAGAACTTATAAGAGATGTTGAGAACTACATAAGGGCTTTGGAGGAGCTTATGGAGTGCGAAAACTATCTCGTTTTGTCCGCAACCACGAAGTATCGCGATCTTATCGAGATTTCCGACGCATACTCGGAGATGGTTGCTTATAAGCTTATTTTTACAAAAATGGATGAGACAGGTGCAAAAGGTAACCTTTACAATATCAGGATGCATACGGGTTCGCCCATTGCGTACATCACAAACGGGCAGAACGTACCGGATGACATCGCTGTATTCGATGCACAGAAAATTGTAAAGAACCTTCTTGGCGGAAAAAGTTGATTTGGGGATAGTTATATATGGATCAGGCGCAACAGCTTAGAAATATAATTAAAAATTCAAATAAGCCGCAGCGTCCGCTTGCCAGAATTATTACTGTAACAAGTGGAAAAGGCGGTGTAGGTAAGTCAAATGTTTCCATAAATCTGGCTGTTCAGTTCAGAAAGATGGGCAAAAGAGTAATCATTTTGGATGCGGATTTCGGACTTGCCAATATAGAGATAATGTTTGGAACTGTTCCAAAACACAATTTATGCGATCTTATCTATCAGGGTAAGAATATTAAGGACATAATTACCTGGGGCCCCGAAGGTGTCGGATTTATCTCCGGCGGATCGGGAATTTCGGGTATGTATAACTTAAGCAGAGATTATCTTGTATATATTATTGTTAATCTTGCCGAACTTGATGCAATTGCTGATATAATAATAATAGATACGGGAGCGGGTATATCGAGCGCGGTAATGGAGTTCCTTGTGGCAAGCGGTGAGATCATACTTGTTACGACTCCGGAACCTACATCGATAACCGATTCGTATTCGCTTCTTAAGGCACTGAACCAGTCTCCGCGTTTTTCGAGGGAGAATACTAAGGTAAAAGTTGTTTCAAACAGAGTTTCGTCAAACGATGAAGGCCAGCAGCTTTTTAACAAGTTAAATGCAGTTGTGGCCAGATATCTGAAACTTCCTTTATCTTACATGGGAGCAATCCCGCAGGATCAGTATCTTGCAAGAAGCGTAATGCAACAATCACCGGTTTCGCTGCAATATCCGAATGCCAAGTCGGTCAAGGCATTTGAGAGTATTGCGAATCAGCTTATGAATCCGGGCAGTCAGGAAGAAGTAAAACAGAGAGGAATGGCGGCTTTCTTTTCTCATATTATTACGGGAAGAAAGCTCAGCAGCAGGGAGACAGCACAGGGACAAAGCATAACTTCAGAAAACTAAGTCGTTAAATATGGTGGATTGGAGACAAGGTAATATATGCTCACAGATTATATTTCACCCGGGATAAGAGTGGAACTTAAGGCAGCCGGTAAAGTCTGGATGGATGAGGATACGCGAACGAGACACATCTATATGAGCAAAGTCATGGATGTTACTTCGGATGACAGGATTGAAGTTCTCATGCCGTTTGAAAAAGGGAAACTGGTTTTACTGCCTGTTGACGGAGAATATAGCTTGTGTTTCTACAGTACCAAGGGATTGTTTCAATGTTATTCCAGGATTGTAGACAGATACAGAAGCGACAATATGTATATACTTGTACTCGATCTTTCCAGTGAGTTACAACGACTACAGAGAAGAGAGTATTACAGATTCAGCTGTGCTCTTGAATTAAAATCCCGAACCTGCACAAAAGGAGAGCTGGAAGCCTTTGAAAAGAACAGAAAATATCTCGTCGACAAGACAAAACCGCTCCAGAGGAGCGTAATAGTTGACATAAGCGGAGGCGGGCTGCGATTTGTGGCCAACTTCCAATACGAGGAGGGCAGTATCATTTACTGCTCGTATCGTTTACCGAGGGGGGCAAATGATAAAGAATTTGAAATGATCTGCAGCATATTAAAGGTACAAGAGTTAGAAAGTAGACCGGGTTTATTTGAACATCGTATCCAATACGTGTATATTGACGAACCTTCCAGAGAAGATATTATCCACTTCATCTTTGAGGAAGAACGAAAAATAAGAAAGAAGCAAACATAATTATGAAAAAAATTTTGATAATTGATGATTCTGCACTTATGAGAACAGTTCTTAGTGATATTATTAACTCAGATTCAAGATTCCAGGTAGCTGACAAGGCTAAGGACGGAATTGAGGGACTGGAGCTTTTAAAGCATAATACTTATGATGCTGTCGTACTTGATATTAATATGCCGAGAATGGACGGTATCACTATGCTTAAAGAACTTCACAAGAACGGAATAAAAGCCAAGATAATGATGGCGAGCACCGATACTAAAGAAGGTGCCAAAGTTACAATGGATGCCCTTGATCTGGGTGCACTTGATTTCGTGCACAAGCCGGACAGAGCATCGGAGTGTAAGGGCGAAGAGTTTTGTAAGCTTTTCCTCAATACACTTTCTGCTGTTGCAAACAGTAAAGCACCGGGTTCAACCAAAGCATTTTCTTTTGACGAAGTCAAGGAATCACGCAAGGTTGTTGAACTGGTTACAAAATCCGCGAGCAAGATCACGGGTAACAGGATTGTTGCGATAGCAAGTTCAACGGGTGGCCCGAGGGCATTACAATCGGTTATCCCAAGGCTTCCCAAAAACCTCAAGACTCCGGTAGTTATAGTTCAGCACATGCCGGAAGGCTTTACAGCATCACTTGCTGAAAGACTTGATTCTCTGAGCGAGGTTCATGTTAAAGAGGCCGCCGAAGGCGATGTATTGGCACCGGGAACGGTATATATATCAAGGGGCGGCAAACACATGCATATCATTAAGAATGCAGGAAAAAGTGTTATCCATTATATGGACGGACCGACCAGAGAAGGCGTAAGACCTTGTGCAAATTTCATGTATGAATCACTTGTTGAGTCAGATTACGATGAGATCTGCTGCGTAGTAATGACCGGAATGGGCGCCGATGGAACTGAGGGAATCAAGAATCTGAAATCTAAAAAGAAAGTACATGTAATCGGCCAGGAAGAAAGCACCTGCACCGTTTATGGAATGCCCAAATCAGTAGCAACAGCTGGACTTGTCGATCAGGTTGTAAAACTTGATGACATCGCCCAGGAAATAATAATGAATGTTGGTGTTAATTGAAGGGGTTACTTTTGATCTTTCATATCTGACGATCCATATCCCTCCATTAACTGCCAATGACGACAAACATTTTGCATGACTAAACAATTTTTCTTATGGAGGTAGATTGATTATGGATGTTTCTCAGTATCTAAGTGTCTTTCTTGATGAAGCAAAGGAGCACCTTCAGTCTTTAAACGACAACATCATGGTTCTTGAGCAGGATCCCGAAAATGAGGATTGTATCAATGAAATTTTCAGATCGGCTCATTCAATGAAAGGTATGGCCGGAACCATGGGCTATACCAGAATGCAGAACCTTACCCATGACATGGAGGATGTTTTCTCAGATGTCAGAGCGGGTAAGATCAAGATCAAATCAGAGATGATCGACGTGCTTCTTCAGTGTCTTGATGCTATTCAGGGATATGTTGACAACATTACCGAAAATCAGGACGAAGGTACTGAAGAGCATCAGAATATTATAAAAGCTCTCGCTGATATCAGATCCGGAAATTCCGGAGCGGCAGCTGCTTCCGATGGAGCTGCTGAAGTTTCGGAGCCTGCGGAAAGTTCTGCACCGGCTTCTGAGCCAAGCGGAGATCCTGCGAGTGACTACAGGGCTATCAAGCTCGACTCTTCCGCAAGAACAACTTTGGAAGAAGCTAAAGCTCAGGGAAAAAATGTATTGGGAGTTACCGTACACATTCAGGAATCCTGTATTCTTAAGGCTGCAAGAGGTTTTCTTGTATTTAAGGGAATCGAAGAGGTCGGTGAGATCGTTGTTTCCGAGCCCAACACACAGGATATTGAAGACGAGAAATTTGATTTCTCATTCAGCCTTGTAATAATTACAGATGAGACAAAAGAAAAGGTAGCTGAAATAGTTAAGTCTGTTTCTGAAGTTGCAGGTTGCGAATGCGGAGAATTCGATCTCGATGCGGAAAAAGCCGCAGCTGAGGAAGCTCCCGAACCTGCACCCGCTGCAGCAACTGCTGCGCCTGCACCCGTTCCCGCACAGGGTTCGGCACCTGCACCCGCACCTGCAGCAGGAAAGGCACCCGCCGCAGGACCTGCAGGCGGAAAGAAGCCTTTGGGTAAGCCTGTTGTAAACAGAACAGTCCGTGTTGATATTGAGAAACTTGATGTTCTTATGAATCTTGTTTCCGAGCTTATCATCGCGAAGAACTCACTTATTTCCGCAGCCAACACTTCGGGTGTCAGCAACGGAAACGTAAATGAGCAGATTGAATATCTCGAGAGTGTTACCACAAACCTTCATGAGTCGGTCATGAAAGTTCGAATGGTTCCTATCGAGAGTGTTCTTCAGAAGTTCCCTCGTATGATCAGAGATCTTAACAAGACTCTCGGCAAGAAGATGGAACTGACAATGACCGGTGAAGATACAGAAATGGACAGAACCGTGGTTGATGAGATAGGTGATCCTTTGATGCACCTTATCAGAAACAGTGCCGATCACGGAATTGAATCAGCTGATATCCGTGCCCAGAGAGGCAAACCGGAAGTAGGACAGATTTTCCTTCACGCTTTCCAGGACGGTAACAGCGTTGTTATCGAGGTTGGTGATGACGGTAACGGAATAGATGCAGAGGCAGTTAAGAACAAGGCCATTGAGAAGGGAATCGTTACACCCGAGCAGGCAGCTCTTTTGACAGAGAAACAGTGCGTAGAGCTCTTGTTCCATCCCGGATTCTCCACAGCCAAGCAGGTTTCCGAGATTTCAGGACGTGGTGTTGGACTTGATGTTGTTAAATCCAAAGTTGAATCTCTTTCGGGTGAGGTATCTGTTAATACCAAGCTTGGTTCGGGATCTACATGGATAATCAGACTTCCTCTTACACTTGCCATTATTCAGGCTCTCATGGTTATTGTCGGAGACGAGAAATATGCAATTCCTCTTGATTCGATCCAGAGTATTGAGGATGTGTCTCCTTCAGACCTTAAACTTGTAGAAAATAAAGAAGTTATCAATCTTCGTGGAAGCGTAACACCTATCGTAAGACTCAATGAAGTGCTTGATACAAAGTCAAGTAAATCAGCAGACGATGATATGGTTGTTGTTATCGCAAGAAAGGGAGATCAGCAGATCGGACTTGTTATCGACGAACTTATGGGACAGCAGGAAATCGTTATCAAGCCTTTGGGTAAATATACAAATAAGTGCAAGCTTATAAGCGGAGCAACTATCCTTGGTGACGGTGAGATAGCACTTATTCTTGATACCAATTCAATTTTCTGATGGTAACATTTGTTTAGCGAAGAAAGGATGAGCCGAATATGAATGAGATAAAAGAAGTTAAAGAAAAAGCCGATAAAGGCGAACTTATCCAGTATATTGTAATTAAGATCGATGATGAGCAGTATGGCATCAACATCAAATTTATAGATAATATTGTAAGAATGCAGCAGATTACGAGAGTACCGAAGGTGGATGCTTTCCTTAAGGGAGTTATCAATATCCGAGGCGAGATCGTTCCTGTTATGAGCGTTAGAATGAAGATGGGACTTTCGGAAGACGTGATCACGGGCGCTTCGAGAATAATCATCTTAAAGACCGAAACGGGAGATCTCGTAGGCATAATCGTGGATCAGGTTAATCAGGTTCTTACTCTTAATGAAAAAGACATTGAGAAAGTCCGTTATGACGATAAAAAGGGACAGTCAAAAGTCTCTTTTGTCAGCGGCGTAGGTCACTATGACGGCGGACTGGTTTCAATACTCGATCTCGATGCGGTTGTGTCTGAGAAAGAATCAAAAGAAAAAGCGTCTAACGCAAGTTAATTTCGGAGGATTTATTTTATGGCAGACATGAGTTTGGATAATTTATCCGACAAGTATTTTGATGTGCTGAAGGAACTTGGTAATATCGGTGCCGGGAATGCAACTACAGCGCTTGCTCAGATGATCGGAACAAAGGTTGATATGTGTGTTCCGCAGGTACGTCTTTTGGACTTCAAAGATGTCGGAGACCTCATGGGCGGAGCTGAGAAGATAATGGCAGGTATTTATCTTGCCGTTGACGGTGATATCGACGGAAGCATTATGTTCCTCTTGGGCAAACAAGCTGCCAGACATTTGGTCGATCAGCTTATGGGTACAGGCCCCAAGCCTGAAGATCAGGATTTTGATGAAGTTGAGATGTCAGCTCTTAAAGAAGTCGGTAATATCATTACCGGTTCGTATCTCAATTCACTTTCCATGATGACAAACCTAAAACTCATTCCGTCAATTCCGTATGTTGCCATTGACATGGCTGCGGCGATACTGAGTGTTCCCGCAATTCAATTCGGAATGATGGGAGACAAGATCCTTCTTATAGAGACACAGTTCTTTGATGAACTTAAGTTGAGCGGTTATTTTATTCTTTTACCTGATATTGATGGATACCGTAAAATTCTCTCTTCTTTAGGCATGGGAGACGTTTCAGATTCGTGAAGGGGCTAATATGAGTCAAATAATTAAGGTTGGAATGGCCGATCTGAATATTTGTGTCAGCCCCGACGGAATTACAACTTTGGGGCTTGGGTCCTGCGTTGGAATTGCTATTAGGGATCCTGTTACCAAGATTGGTGGGCTGGCTCATGTAATGTTGCCGGATTCAACTGAGATTAGGAACAATTCTAATATACCTAAATTTGCAGATACAGGAATTGAGGAACTTGTAAGGCTCATAGTTGCCAAAGGCGGCAATAAAACGCGCCTTGTGGCAAAGATTGCCGGCGGTGCGCAGATGTTTGCTTTTCAGTCAAACAATGCAACGATGCGTGTCGGTGACAGAAATGTCGCGGCATCACTAAAAAAATTAAAGGAGCTAAATATTCCTGTACTTGCTCAGGATACCGGTGATTCGTACGGACGGACAGTAATTTTTTATCCCGAAAACGGAAACTATATTATCAGAGCTGTAGGAAAGCCTGAAAAAATCATATGAATACCGATTTAGAAGAACTGAAAAAAATAAACACCAAACTAATAACTCCCCTGATAGTGCTTTCAGCAACGGCTGTAGTATCAGTATTTACGTTCTTTAAGCACTATCCGGTCGGAGAGTGGATTGTTATTGTATTTGTTTCGGTAGTTATATTTTTGGTGATCGGTCTTATCACAGAGAAGATGATCGCCAAGTTTTTGGATATTAACTACGAGAAAGCTTTGGCTGAAAAGCTTGAAGCCGAGAGACTCGAGGAAGAGGCCAGAGCGGCAATGGAGGCAGAAAGTAGTGCCGGGGAAGATGTCGACAATATGGAAGTTCACGACATTCCTCAGTAAAAAAATAGAACCGGGGAAACTTAGACATGGATGATGCAGCTAGAAATAAATTATGGACAGAATATGGTAATACCAAATCCGGGGAACTGAGAGAGCAGCTCATATTGGAGTATGCTCCTCTTGTCAAGCTTGTAGCCGGAAGACTTAGCATGTATCTCGGATTTAACGTCGAATATGACGATCTTGTCGGATATGGCATTTTCGGACTTATAGATGCCATTGATAAGTTTGATCTCATGAAGGACGTTAAGTTTGAAACTTATGCCAGTCTGAGGATCAGAGGAGCAATCCTTGACCAGATCCGTAAGATGGACTGGATTCCCAGAACTATAAGACAGAGACAGAAGAAGATCGAGACTGCGATCAGAGAAATTGAAAAAGAGAGCGGTCATATAGCTACAGACGCCGAAATAGCGGCTAAAATGGATATTACTGAAGATGAATACCAGAACTGGCAGAACCAAATGAAGGTTACGGGGGTAGTTTCCTTAAATGAGTTTATGGATCAGGGTGCGGATATTGCCGATGATTCAAGTAATACCGGTTCAGGTTTCACAAAGCCTGAGGAGGCTATAGAAAAGGAGGAACTAAAAAAGATGCTGGCCGAATCCTTGGAGCATCTTACCGACAAGGAGAAAAAGGTCATTCTTTTTTACTATTATGAGGAGCTTACATTAAAGGAGATAAGTGAGGTTCTGGAGGTTTCGGAGTCGAGGGTATCACAGCTTCACACAAAGGCGCTTCAAAAGATGCGCGAAAAGTTGGGAGATTATCTGGGAATTATTACAAACTCCAGATAGTAAATTTTATTTGATGGAAGAGGATTTTATGAACGGATATTTTCAACTCGTAAACACACCGCAGGGAACCGGTATCAGAATTTATGCCCCAACCGATGGGGGAAAGTCTCTAAACGTTAATGTTGTTCGTGAGTACTTGGACGAAAGAAAAATTCAATACGATGTAATTAAGCTAAATGATGCTGTGAACAAGTCTGACGCAAATGTCTATGTATTTACCGAAGCGAAGGTACTTCCTGAACGTGAGGGGGTAAAGTTTGACGTTTCCAAGGATAAAATGACTGTCACGGCATTTTTCTATCCGCCGACGGAAGGCGCACAGCTTATGACTGAAGCGGAATTTAGAAGCTCAATCGCGTACAGAAAATACACTTATGGAATTCAGGAAGAGAATATAAAAGCTTTTTTTGAACATAGAGAATACTGTAAAGAGATACTTATTGCAAAAGGAAAAGAAGTAGTTCAGGGTAAGAATGCTTATGTTGAGTATCACTTTAATACCAACTTAAGGGCACGTCCTACTCTTAAAGAAGACGGAAGCGTTGATTATTTTCATCTTAACCTGATCAATAATATAAATGAAGGCGACCTTCTCGCCACACTTCACAGGGAAGTTCCGGGAGTGCCGGGAATAAATGTTTACGGAGAACAGATAAAGCCTGCCGTTGTTAAGCCTTCACATATCAGAGCAGGCAGAAATACCATTCTTTCGGATGATAAGCTTACACTTAAATCGGCAAAATCAGGCCATGTAACTTTGAGCGAAGGAAAAGTCGTTGTTTCCGACGTGCTGCAGCTTGAGAATGTCGATGTTGCAACGGGAAATATAGACTACGACGGAAGTGTTGAGATAAACGGCGTTGTTGCCACCAACTTCAGCGTAAAAGCGGGCGGAAATATCATTGTTCGCGGAATTGTTGAGGGCGCTGTTCTTGATGCGGGCGCCGATATAGTGCTTGAATGCGGAGCAAAAGCCGGCGGAAACATAAAAGCCGGTGGAAATATCGTAACAAGATTTATTGAGAATGCGACTGTAAACGCTAGGGGATGCATCACAAGTGAATGTATACTCCACTCAAATGTTTCCTCGGGAACAGAGGTAAACGTAACCGGCCGAAGAGGATTTATTGCCGGAGGAAGAGTTAGTGCCGCAGATAAGATCCAGGCTAAAGTTCTCGGATCCGAGATGGGAGCAAATACCATCATAGAAGTTGGGGCGGATCCGCAGCTTAAACAAAGGCTGAAAGAGCTTCAGAAGGAAATGACGGAAGCACAGAAGAATATAGAAAGCATAAGACCTACCATTGAAGGATTTACGAAGATGCTCAAGGCGGGAGTAAAGTTTAGTCCTCAGCAGGTTGAAAGTGCAAAGAAACTTATAGAGTTAAACAAAAGCCTTACAGAACAGATCCAGGATGACTCGGAAGAATACGCAAATCTTATGGAAAGGCTTGCGGAAGCAAAGGAAGCCGAGGTTGTGGTTGAGGGAACCGCATATCCCGGAACTACCGTTAATATCGGTGAGTTGTCTATGATCGTAAAAAAACCTGTTCACTACAGCAAGTTTGTTGTCAGGGAAGGAGATGTAAGATTAGCACCTATCTAAACGGAGGAGAGAACCATGTCAATAAACAGAATTGACTTTGGCGTGATCGCTGCTTCTAATGAGGTTTCCGCGGTGAAGGCGTCGGAGGATGCAAGACCCATGATGGACAGGCAGAACTTTCAGACTCAGTTTAACGAAGAAGTTGATAATCAGCGCAATTCGGTTATTCAAAAGGATGACGTTAGCGGAGCTAAAGTTTCTGCGGATGCCGGTGAGAAAGGCGGCAATGAATATTCGGGGGACGGCGGAAAAAATAGAAAAAAGAAGCAGGACGAAAAGAATGAGAATAATCCTATTTTAGAGAGACAGCTTTCAGTTGAAAAAATGGAAAAAATTTCGGAACACATGCTTGATCGAAATGGAAAACCTGTAGATCTTGGTATTTCTCACGGTTTTGATTTGAAGATTTAACATTTCTATATTATAATGGTGGAAACGGGCGTGGTGCCTGAATTTTTTAGCAAAATAGGCGGATAAATGATTAGTATTACAGAGATTGTTCTCATCGTTGTCGGATTCGCGGCAATAATATTGGGTTACCTTCTTCCTGCGGGGAAGAAACTCGACGAAGAAGATAAGATGCTCATGGAGAGAGAAATCCGTGAGCTTGTTCGTCGTGAAGTCGAAGACCAGCGAGAAAATATTGAAAATATGGTAGACGATACCGTAGATCTTTCTTTGGACAGAACAGAGAGAGCAATGGAACGTATATCAAACGAAAAACTTTCCGCTATCGGGGAATATTCCGATACTGTGATCAATGATATTCACAAGAATCATGATGAAGTAATGTTTATGTATGATATGCTCAATGACAAGCATAAGAATCTTACTTCAGTGGTTTCCGAAGTAACGAAGAAAGCCGACGAGGCCAAAAAGGTTGTCAAAGAGGTTGAAGAAAAGATAATTCTTCCTACAGAACCGGAAGAACCTGTACCTGTTGCGACCGTTGAGAAAGAGCCTGTCATGGAACTTGAAAAGATCACGGCTAAAGTTATAACTCCGGAAGAAGCTATGGGACTTCATGTTGTAGGAAATACTTCGAATGATGAAGACGAAATAAAACCTATACAGGAACAGCAGCCAAATGCCAAAGTTGTTCCCATCACCGAAGCTGTAAGAGTTGAAGCTAAGAGTACCAATCCCGACAAGAACATGAAAGAACTCACAGCAGCCGATCCGATTTCTCAGAACAGACAGATCATCGAGATGCATAAGGCCGGAAAATCAAATATGGTCATTGCAAGAGAGCTTGGTCTGGGCATCGGGGAAGTAAAGCTTGTGATAGATCTTTCCAACAAGCACAGAAAAGTTAAGTGAGGAATATTCTATAAATGAAACTAAAATATTACCTTAGGGGAATTGGCCTTGGCGTTATAATTACCGCGATAATTATGGGCTTTGCACTGGGAGCGGGAAAAGCACCTATCAGCGATGCCGAGGTAATAGAAAAAGCAAAGGGCCTCGGAATGGTTGAAGGCGGCGTCCTTTCCGATTATTCGGATGAAGATGCAAGCGGTGAAGATATGTTGCCGGAAGACGCCGGCGTTTCGGCATCTGCAGATAAAATGATAAATACGGCAAGCGGCGCTGACGGTGGTCCTTCCTTTAAGGATACATCAGCAAGCAATTCGGCTACGGCCGCATCTGTTGCAGATATTAAAGCCGATGCCGATAAAAAAGTCGAAGCTGATACGGGCATCGGTTCTCCGGCTGTTGCAAACGGTATAAGCGGTGCGGCATACAAGAATTCATCCGCAGCAGCTTCTCTTAGTTCCAAAGATCTTAAAGATGCCGACAAGAACAAAGACAAAGATAAGGATAAAAATAAAGAAAAACCTGTTATTGACAATAAGAAGAAAGAAGAAGTGACGGAAGAACCCGAAGAAGCTTCTGAGGAGCCTGCAGAAGAGCCGAATAATACCGAAGAAAACACTCAGCCTGAACCTACTCCGGCTGAGCCTGTGTCGGTTCAGGTTACAATCTCCGGAGGCTCATCATCAGACAAAGTAGCCAAGATACTGTATGATGCGGGACTTGTCGATGACGCCGTTAAGTTTAACAGATTTCTTATCGAAAGCCATCTTGATACAAGGATTCATTCGGGCAACAAGAACATTATGAAGGGTGCTTCTTATGAAGATATAGCGAAAGCTATCACTCAGTAAATGCATATTAAATAATTTTAGCTTTAAAGCTGTGAAAATAACTTATTTTCACAGCTTTTTTACTTGAAATATGCTTTTCCTTATGATATAGTTAAAAAGCTGTGTTCATAGGTGTGTTTATGCCTATTTCACGGTAAAACAAATAATCACGCACATTTAATTCTCTTTCCGGTGTCGGTAATGCCGATCAGAAGAGAGCTCTGTATATCGGAAAACGCGCCGATATATCGCATGAGCCAGGGATGTGCGGAAGATTCTAACCAAATGGAGGTAATATCATGAGCGTTGTATCAATGAAGCAGTTACTTGAAGCAGGTGTTCACTTTGGACATCAGACAAGAAGATGGAACCCTAAAATGGCTCCTTACATCTTCACAGAGAGAAACGGAATCCACATCATCGACCTTCAGAAGTCAGTTATCAAGGTTGACGAGGCTTACAAGGCAGTATTTGAGATTGCACAGCAGGGTGGAACAATCCTTTTCGTAGGAACAAAGAAGCAGGCACAGGACGCTGTTAAGTCAGAGGCTGAGCGTTGCGGAATGTACTACATCAACGAGAGATGGCTCGGTGGAATGCTTACAAACTTCAAGACAATCCAGAGCAGAATTGCAAGAATGAAGACTATCGAGAAGATGCAGGAAGACGGAACTTTCGAAGTTCTCCCCAAGAAGGAAGTTGCTCAGCTTAAGAAGGAGCTTACAAAGCTTCAGGCTAACCTTGGCGGAATCAGAGATATGAAGAGAATTCCCGATGCTATTTTCGTTGTAGATCCCAAGAAGGAAAGAATCTGCATTCAGGAGGCTGAGTCTCTTGGAATCACTCTTATCGGTATCGCTGATACAAACTGCGATCCTGAAGAGCTTGACTTCATCATCCCCGGAAATGATGATGCTATCAGAGCAGTAAAGCTTATCGTTGGTAAGATGGCTGACGCTGTTATCGAAGCTAATCAGGGTGCTGAGGCTGACGTTGCAGCAGAATTCGTTGCAGAGGAAGCTGAAGACATCGAAGAAGTTGCAGATGCAGAGTAATAGATTGATAACTTTGAACTAAATTGTCGCAGCCAATCATTTATGGTTGGCTGCTATTATAAAAACGGAGGAAAATACACATGGCTATCACAGCAGCAATGGTTAAAGAATTGCGTGAGTCTACCGGTGCAGGAATGATGGAATGCAAGAAGGCTCTTACAGAAACTAACGGAGATATGGATGCGGCAGTAGAATTCCTTAGAAAGAACGGAATCATGAAGGCTGAGAAAAAGGCCAGCAGAATCGCTGCAGAAGGTCTTACAAGAGTTGTTCTTAAGGATGATAAGACAGCAGCAGTTGTAGAAGTTAACTCAGAGACAGACTTCGTTGCACAGAACGAGAAGTTCCAGAGCTTTGTTGAGGCAGTTGCTCAGCAGGCAGTTAATTCAGATTCTAAGGATCTTGATGCATTCCTCGCTGAGAAGTGGAACCTTGATGAGTCTAAGACTGTAAACGATGCTCTTGTTGAGATCACAGCTGTTATCAGCGAGAAGCTCAGCATCAGACGTTTCGAGAAGGTTGTTGCATCAAACGGTATTGTAGTTCCTTACGTACACGGAAACGGAAGAATTTCTGTTATCGTTGAGGCTGATACAGATGTTGTAAATGATGATATCAAGGAAGCAGTTAAGAACGTAGCTATGCAGGTTGCAGCTCTTAATCCCAAGTATGTTTCAACTGAGGATGTTTCTCAGGAGTACAGAGATCACGAGAAGGAAATCCTTCTTGCTCAGGCTATGAAGGAGAACGAGGAGCTTCCTGAAGGAAAGAGAAAGCCTCAGGAAATCATCGAGAAGATGCTTATCGGACGTCTTAACAAGGAGCTTAAGGAAATCTGCCTTAATGAGCAGGTATTCGTAAAGGCTGAGGATGGAAAGCAGACAGTTGGCCAGTACATCGCTAAGGTTGCTAAGGACAATAACGCTAAGTTCTCTATCAAGAGATTCGTACGTTTCGAGACAGGTGAAGGTATCGAGAAGAAGAACGAGAACTTCGCTGAGGAAGTTGCTAAGCAGGCTGCCGGTCTCAACTAATAATATTAGATTATTAAATGAGCTTCGGATTTCCGGAGCTCATTTTTTCGGTAGAAAATCATATAATTTGCCCAACAAACCTTTGGCATAAATGGGCTTTGATATCTTTAATTTTTTACAAAAATAGCCTATACTGTTGTAGTATAGATTTTTATAAAGGTTGGGTGAATCAAACATTGAGTCAGTTAGTTACAATTAAGGGTACAAGGTCTGGCATTATTCTTGTTTTGGATCCCGAGGTCGATTTTTCAACGCTTATCAAGGAAGTTGGCGAGAAATTCAAGGAAGCATCTTCTTTTCTCGGAAAAAATAACATGGGGATGATCATCAGAGGCAGAAAGCTCTCTGAATCGGAAGAAGATGAAGTTCTAAAGAGTATCAAAGATAATTCAATGCTTACAATTACATGTATTATTGACGAAGAGTCGGATATTCAGAGGAAATTTGAAGACGTCGCCGCTTCAAACGATAATGTTGATCCTGAGGTCAATACGAACAAGAAGGCAGACAGTGTAGTTAATGTGGATCAGAACAGCGCGCTTATATATAAGGGCAGCTTACGATCCGGTCAGGATATTTCCTGCGAACAAAGTATTGTTATATTGGGAGACGTTAAGCCCGGTGCTAACGTAATCTCCTATGGAAGCATTTTTATCCTGGGAGAACTGCGAGGCAATGCATTTGCCGGTGCAGGTGGTGATAAGGATGCTGTAGTAATGGCACTTGGTCTCAACCCTTTGCAGGTCAGAATTGCGGATTCTATCGCAATATCGCCTGAATCTGAAAAAAGTGCCAAACTCAAACTTGGAAGAAAGAAACCCTCTGTGACTGAGAATGAGCCTGAAGTTGCTTATATCGAAAACGGTCACATTGTGAAGAGTGTTTACGGATCTTCTTTTTTGAGACAATTTAATATGTAAACGGAGGAAACTATGGGAGAAGTTATAGTTATAACATCGGGAAAAGGTGGCGTAGGTAAAACTACAAGTTCCGCTAATATCGGAACGGGCCTTGCAAAGCTGAACAAGAAGGTTGTTCTTATCGATACGGATATAGGACTTCGTAACCTTGATGTTGTTTTGGGACTCGAGAACAGAATTGTTTATAACCTTGTTGATGTTATTGAAGGTAACTGCAAGATTAAGCAGGCGCTTATCAGAGATAAGAGATATGAGAATCTTTTTCTTTTGCCCGCAGCACAGACTAAGGACAAGACAAGCGTTACTCCTGAGCAAATGAAGAAGCTTACTGATGAACTTAAGCAGGATTATGATTATATTATTTTGGATTGTCCTGCAGGTATTGAACAGGGATTCAAGAATGCCATCGCAGGTGCCGACAGAGCACTTGTTGTTACAACACCTGAGGTGTCGGCTGTACGTGATGCCGACAGGATCATCGGTCTTCTTGAAGCAAACGAGATTAAAAAGACTCATCTCATAGTAAACAGACTTCGCCCTGAAATGGTCAAGAGAGGTGACATGATGTCAGCAGATGACGTCATTGATATTCTTGCTATTGAGCTTATAGGTCAGGTTCCTGATGATGAGAGTATTGTTGTTGCAACTAATAACGGTGAACCGCTGGTAGGAGACAACTCACTTGCAGGACAGGCTTATATGAACATCTGTCGCAGAATTACAGGCGAGCAGGTTCCATTTCTTGACCTTGAAGCCAAGAGAGGACTTTTTTCTTGGTTTAAGAAAAAGTGATAAGGGGGCAAAGTTATGAAAATCACTGATTTTTTCAAAAAGAAATCTTCAAGTGATATAGCTAAGGATAGACTGAAGCTTGTTTTAGTTTCGGACAGAGCATCTTGCTCACCTGAGCTTATGCAAAAAATCAGAAGCGATATCATAGAAGTGCTTTCGAAATATGCCGAGATAGATATGGATGGAATTGACATCAATATTACAAGTCTCGATGCTGAAGATAACGGCGGCAAATCCGCACCGGCTCTTTATGCAAACATTCCCATCAAAAATATGAATCATAATTCAAAGCCTTAATTGGTATTGTAACCCGTGAAAATTCAAGAGATTTTCACGGGTTTTTTCTTTTTTTTAAATGAACGCTTAATCGCTGTTGTGATATAATGATATATGATTAAATAGTATAAAATTTTTTGGAGATTGTTATGAATTGTAATAATAACAAATATGATTCGTTAAAACTTGATAATCAATTATGCTTTCCATTGTATGCTTGTTCGAAAGAGATAATCAGAAAGTACAAGCCCCATCTTGACGAGATCGATCTGACATATACCCAGTATATTACAATGATGGTCATGTGGGAGAAGAAGTGCGTCAATGTAAAGACTCTTGGAGAAAGTCTGTATCTTGACTCGGGAACACTTACGCCTGTTCTTAAAAAGCTTGAGAGCAAGGGGTATATAACGAGAGAGAGGTCTGAAAAGGACGAGAGAAATCTTGTTGTTTCCATCACCGATTCCGGTATGAAATTAAGAGAAAAAGCCGCTACAATTCCTGCCAAGATAGGAAGCTGTGTAAAGCTCACAGAAGAAGAAGCGGCTACCTTATACAGTCTTTTACATAAGATTATCGGTAATGTAAGATAATCTTTATTGTAATTTTTTTTAGAAGGAATATAATATAATTTGGTAAAAATATATGTAGATTTATTTTTTGACCGGAGACAAGTTAAAAAAATAACAATACATATATTTATTTGGAGGTTTTATGAGTTCTCATACCCATAAACATCATCATGATCCTGAGAAGATGAAGGCTATTGTAAACAGACTTTCCAAGGCAATCGGACATCTTGAGTCTGTTAAAAGGATGGTTGAGGATGACAGGGATTGCACCGAAGTGCTCGTACAACTGGCAGCCGTACGCGCAGCAATCAATGGAGCAGGCAAGGAGATACTTAAAGAGCACATAAGCCATTGTATCGTTCATGCAGTTTCAGATGGTGATGAAGAGGCTATCGTTGAGTTAAATGATGCCATCGAGAAATTTATGAAGTAATGAGTTGCTCGTGAGTATGTATGTGAAAGGGGCGAACACCTTGGCAAATTTTTTGAATTTAGTTTATTTTCTGATCCTATTTCCCTTTTGTATGGCAATCATAATTTCTTTGTTTAAGCATGCCAGCATGTTTAGAAGCCTGCTTATCATGATGGGCGGTCTGGCTATCATGGGCGTTGCTGTTTATGTTGCCGTCAATGTTCTTTTGTCCGGTGATACATCTAAATTTGTATATCTTGAACATGCAGAGATTCCTGAAAAGGCAATTCTTTGTGGGGAAGTCTTCTTAATGGTACTTGTATGTTTTCTTAGTATCAAGTACAAGAAGTATTATGCAATTCTTTTTTCACTTGTGGGAACAATCCCGGTTTTATGGATGGATCTGACTCATAAGGCAATCGAAGGAAATACCTGCATCAGGATTGATACATTTGCTGCCGTAATGTATTTGATCGTTGGTTTTGTAGGAATTCTTATCTGTATTTATGCATCAGGTTATATGAAGGATTACCATCATCATCACACGGATGTTGAAGATCGTTCCGGATATTTCCTTGCACTTATGTTTGTATTTCTCGGTGCAATGTTCGGACTTATTTCATCAGATAATCTTGGATTTATCTATTTCTTCTGGGAGATCACAAGCGTATGTTCATTCTTAATGATCGGATATACAAGAACGGAAGAGGCCGTAAATAATTCATTTAGGGCTCTTTGGATGAATCTTCTCGGTGGATGCGGATTCGCTGCAGGACTTATGTACTGCAACATGGTTCTCGGAATTTCCAATCTGAGCCAGATCACACCGCAGGCAGCCGGTTCAATTATTGTTCCCGTTACCTTATTTGCATTTGCAGCTCTTACAAAGAGTGCTCAGTTCCCGTTCTCAAGATGGCTTTTGGGAGCGATGGTTGCGCCTACACCTTCAAGTGCGCTTTTGCACTCTGCAACGATGGTTAAGATCGGCGTATATATGCTTATAAGACTTGCACCTGTAATGTACGGAACTCTTACGGGAATCATGATCACCGTTATCGGTGGATTTACTTTCTTTGCTGCATCGCTTCTTGCAATCACTGTCAGTGACGGTAAGAAGGTACTTGCTTATTCGACTATTTCCAATCTCGGACTTATTACCGCTTGTGCGGGAACAGGTACTACCGAAGGTGTATGGGCGGCTGTTATGCTCGTTTTGTTCCATGCCGTTTCAAAGTCACTCCTGTTCCAGACGGTGGGAGATATAGAAAACTGTATGGGAAGTCGTGATATTGAGGATATGCACGGACTTATAATCAAACTTCCCAGACTTGCATTTATCATGATAATCGGTATTTGCGGAATGTTTATGGCACCCTTTGGAATGCTTGTTTCCAAGTGGGCTGCACTTAAATCTTTCGTTGATTCGGGTTCTGTTTGGCTTGTCCTTTTCCTTGTATTCGGATCGGGAAGCACATTGTTCTACTGGGCTAAGTGGCTTGGCAAGATCTGTGCGGTAATTCACCAGTCATTTGAACTTGAAGATATAACTCCCAGAAGTGAGATGGTATCTATTTTACCTCTTACGACAATGATAGTTGTTATGTGTTTTGCTTTCCCCTGGATGTCGGGAAATATGATCCAGCCTATTCTCGATGAGGCTTATCATACAAATATCCCCGATGTTATCGGCGGAAGCGATGTCATCATTATGATGATCATGGTTGCGATGGTATTTATTATTCCAATCGGATCCAGATTCCTTTCCATCGGTAAAAACAGTAAGATGACAATGTCTTACGTTGCCGGTGTAAATGCGGGAGATGACAGACATTATATAGATTCTTTCGGTAAGGAAAGAGCACTTTATATGTCTAACTGGTACATGGATGAAATCTTTGGCGAAAAGAAATTCTTAAAGCCTTGTATTTATGTTGCAACCGTTCTTGTTGCCGTTATGCTTATTGTTGTTGTCGGAGGTGCTATCTAATGGATATTTATATGATATTGAGAGTTTTATTATATATTCTTCTGGCACCTGTTTTAGGCGGCCTTCTTTCCGGAATCGACAGAGTATTTTCTGCCCGTATGCAGGGAAGACAGGGTCCACCGCTTTTTCAGCCTTTCTATGATGTAGCTAAGCTGATGAGCAAGCAGACAACCGTTGTAAACAGTATTCAGGTACTGTTCGTTACAAGTTATCTTATATTTACCATTTTTACAGGTGCATTGTTCTTTGCGGGCGGAGATATGCTTTTGGTATTTTTTGCGCTTTCCATGTCTGAAGTGGTTATGGTCCTTGCAGCTTTTTCAACGAACGGACCATACAGCATCATGGGCGCTCAGCGTGAACTTTTGCAGATGATGTGCTATGAGCCCATGACTCTTTTGGTTGCCATCGGATTTTATTACGCAAACGGAAGCTTTATGGTAAATGAACTGGCAAAGGCAGATGTTCCCGCTATTGTACAGATTCCGGGATTCTTTGTCGGATTTGTATTTGTACTTTTGATCAAGCTCAGAAAATCACCTTTTGATCTCAGTACCTCGCATCATATGCATCAGGAGATGGTAAAAGGTCTTACAACCGATCTTTCGGGCGGAAATCTTGCACTTGTGGAGATCGCGGAGTGGTATGACGTGGTACTTATGATGGGTATTGTCGGAATGTTCTTTGTTACTTCTGCACCTGTCAGTATTCTTGGAGCAGTGATAGCCTGCAGCGTTGTATTCTTCCTGGAGACATTTATCGATAACCTGTTCCCCAGAGTCAAGTATATGACAATGCTTAAGGTTACCTGGTCGGTTATATTGATTTTTGCAGGTACAAATTTGCTTATTCTTAATGTATTGAAATAAGAAGAAGGGAAAGATCGATGAAAATATCAAAATCACCATGGGTGTTACATTATGACGGATCTAGCTGTAACGGCTGTGATATAGAAGTTTTGGCTACGATGACTACGCTCTATGATGTGGAGAGATTCGGAATTATAAATACGGGTAATCCCAAGCATGCCGATGTGCTCCTTCTTACGGGAGGAATGAATGCGCAGACGGCGCCTGTCGTAAGACAGCTTTATAATATGATGCCCGATCCTAAGGTTGTTGTTGCTTGCGGAATATGTGCATGCGACGGCGGAATCTTCAAGGAGTGTTATAACATTTTGGGCGGCGCCGACAAGATTGTTCCCGTTGACGTATATGTTCCCGGATGTGCCGTTAGACCTGAGGCGCTTATTCAGGGCGTTGTAAAGGCTGTCGGTATTCTTGAAGAAAAGAAAAAGAAGTTAAAAGAGTCAATGAAGGCCGGATATTGTACTGTTGATTACAGTAAGATGGCTGTTCATATGACAGAAGAAGACTATAATCCTGCAGATCAGTATGATGCGGTTCTTACTGAGGAAGCTCTCAGAGAGCAGGCGGAAGAAAAGATCAAAGCTTCTGCAAAGCCTGTTCCCAAGCCTGCAGCTCCCGCTGCGGCTCAGAATGCTGCACCCGCCGCGAATACAGGTGCTCCGGCTACTACCGCAACAAATGCTGAGAAAGGAGACAATAAGCAATGAATACCGAGTTTGTAAATGTTAATCCCGAGAATGTCATTGACGAGTCTCAGAAGCTTAAGTTTGACGGATATCATCTTATGCAGCAATGCGCAACAAGAATACCTGATGCTTTTGAACTTATTTATACATTCGGAAAAGATCTCGAAGTTAAGCAGCTTAAGATCACACTTCCCGAAGATAATGAGATTTCAAGTATCACAAGTATTTTTCCTTGTGCTTTTATCTATGAAAATGAGATGCACGATCTTTTCGGAGTTAAGATCAAGATGATAAATATTGATTATGAAGGAAAGCTCTATCGCACAGCTATAGAGACACCGTTCAAATAATTGGAGGAACTGTAATGTCTAACAGAAGTGTAATTCCATTTGGACCTCAACATCCGGTTCTTCCGGAGCCTATTCACTTGGATCTTGTTATGGAAGATGAGAAGGTGGTTGAGGCTATTCCTTCAATCGGATTCATCCACAGAGGTTTGGAGAAACTGGTTGATAAAAAAGATTTTAATGAGATGGTTTATGTTGCAGAGCGTATCTGCGGTATCTGCTCACTCGGACACGGACTTGGTTATTCCGAGGCAGTTGAGCATATCATGGATATCGAAGTGCCTGCAAGAGCCAGATATATGAGAACTATCTGGTCTGAGCTTAGTAGGATCCATTCACATCTTCTCTGGCTCGGACTTTTGGCAGATGCTTTCGGCTTCGAAAGCCTTTATATGGACTGTTGGAGACTCAGAGAGGAAGCTCTTGATATGTTTGAGGAGTCTACCGGCGGTCGTGTAATCTTTTCCGTTATGAAAATCGGCGGAATCAGAAGAGATATCACCGACGATATGCTCAAGGATTTCGATAACAGGATTTCTAAAATGGAGGAAGATCTTAAAGCCATTGCAAGGCCCTTCCTTGAGGATGCAGCCGTTCAGACAAGACTTAAGGGCGTAGGTGTTCTCAGTGCGGAGCAGGCGGATGCGCTTGGATGCACCGGACCTTTCCTTAGAGCAAGCGGAATTGTAAGAGATATCAGATCTACAGGTTATTGTGCATACGGTGATGTCAACTTTGAGCCTATCGTAAGCAGCGAAGGCGATTCCTATGCGCGTACATATTGCCGTATACAGGAGATATTCCAGGCATTTGACATTATTCATCAGCTTATAGCAAAGATGCCTGACGGACCTATCGAAGCTCCCGTCAAGGGAATGCCGAACGGCGAATATATGATGAGAATAGAGCAGCCCAGAGGCGAAGCTCTTTACTATGTTAAGGCAAACGGAACCAAGTTCATTGACAGAATGAGAGTTCGAACACCTACTTTTGCAAACCTTTCAGGTCTCGTAGAGATTCTTAAAGGCTGTGATCTTGCTGATGTTCCTATTCTTGTACTTACGATCGATCCTTGCATCAGTTGTACGGAGAGATGATGTAGTGAACTCAGCACAGATAGGAGATTGAAATGGCAATTGTAAGTTTTAAAAATACAATTTTAAAGAACCTTTTTTCAAAGCCATATACCAGAAAAACCGAGAAAGAGTTTCCGGAAGGAACAAGAGGACATGTTGAGAATGACATGGACCTGTGTATCCTTTGCGGTCTTTGTTCCATAAAGTGTCCGACTCATGCCATAACGGTCGATAAGGTGGAAAAAACTTGGAACATCAGACCTATGAGCTGCATCCAGTGCAGATGCTGCGTGGACAGCTGTCCCAAGAAATCTCTTTCTATGGGAACAAGGTTCCAGGAACCCGGCAGTGAAAAGGTTGTAAAATCGTTTAAGCAGTCCGAGAAGGCTATTGCCGCTCAGGAAGCTCTTATGAAAGCTGCAAAAGAAAGAGCTGCCGCTGCAGCCAAGGCAAAGGCTGAAAAGGATGCTCAGGATAAAGCAGCACAGGAAAAAGAAAACAAATAATGATTCTTTTGATCAAAGTAAAAGGGGCGGTACAAGGAGTAGGATATCGCCCCTTTATTGCTAAAAAAGCAACTGAATACGGATTAAAAGGCTATGTCAAAAACATAGGAGCAGCTGTAGAGATTCTTGCAGAGGGAGATAAAGAAAAGCTCGATGCTTTTTCAGATCTTCTGAAAAAAGAATATCCTGCGGGTGCTTTTATTTTAGATGTCGAGATTTCTGAGAAGAATGAAGAAACGGTTGATCTTAAGGACTTTTCCATTGTTGAGAGTTCAGATATCGATCTTTCATCCGAACTTCCGGTATTTCTTCCGGATATCGGAATCTGCGACGATTGTCTTAATGAAATGCTTGATTCGGGTGACAAAAGATACGGATATCCGCTTATAAGCTGCGCGGTATGCGGCCCGAGAATAAGCATAGCCGATGCGCTTCCTTATGACAGGGACAATACGGCGATGAAGCCTTTTAAAATGTGTCCTTCCTGCAAAGCCGATTATGTAAACGGAAGACGCAGGCATGCTCAGACGGTGTCATGCTTTGATTGCGGTCCTCAGCTTATCTTAAAGTATGAAGAAAACGGAGAGATGATTTCTGTAGATAAAAAGGATTCTGTCAATAAAGCAATCGGGCTTCTTCAAAAAGGCAAAATTTTGGGCTTAAAAGGCGTTTCCGGTTATCAGATTATCTGTTTACCTCAAAGTGCTGCGGCAGCTCGTTTAAGGAAAATAAAAGGGCGTGAGAGCAAACCTTTTGCAATTATGTTTGCAGATTCTCAGACAGCAAGAGAATATTGCAGATTGAATTCTTTTGAAGAAAAGCTATTAAATTCGTCCGCAAGACCTATAGTTCTTCTTGATAAGATAAAAGATTTTCCCAAGGAAGTCTGCGGAGACAGCGATTATATCGGAGCATTTCTTCCGTCCGCGGGAATACACAGGCTTTTATGTGATGCTTTGGGGTATCTTATCGTCACAAGCGCGAACAGATCGGGCGAACCTATTGTAACAGAAGATGATGATTTTACCGGGAAATTTTTTGACCGTAATAAATTCAAAAACTGTGAGGATGAAAAGATCAATACGGAAGTTCACGAAAATCATTGCGTCGACGGTGTCCTTTGGCATGAGCGAAGGATAAACATGGCGCAGGATGATTCGGTTGTTTTTGCATGCAGAGCATTTAATGAAAGCTCTAATGAAAGTATTGATATAAGTTCTTTTGAAAATGACAAAGCTCTTTTTATCAGGAGATCGCGCGGATATGTTCCGCTTCCTCTTATATTAAAAGGCGTTAGCGGCTGTGAAAAGTCCGTTCTTTCCCTGGGCGGTGATTTAAAGAGCACTTTTTCTTTCGGGAAAAAAGACAGGATAATCACATCACAGTACATCGGTGATCTGGAAGAAGTCGGATGTTTTGATAATTTCAAAGACTATATCGAAAGATATATGAAGCTCTATCATATAAAGCCTGAAATGATCGTATGTGATATGCATCCCAAGTATCATTCGGCCCAATATGCGGAGAAACTCGCGGAAAATATGAATATTCCGATATATAAGATACAGCATCATCACGCTCACGCATTGTCTGTAATGGCTGAGTATTCGTTAAAGAGCTGCATCGGAGTTTCACTTGACGGAACGGGATACGGAACAGACGGTAAGATCTGGGGCGGAGAGTTTTTACTATGTAACAATACCGAGTTTACAAGGGCCGGTCATCTTTCATATGTCAAACTATGCGGCGGTGACAAGGCTTCTGTTAACTCAGAGCTTGTCAAAGAATGTTATGAATATGCATCGGATGAAGAAAGCGCTGAAAGCACCGGTATCAATCCGCTCATAAAGGCGGCTCTTTCAAATAATATAAATACATTTGAAACTTCAAGCACGGGAAGATTGTTTGACTGTATATGTGCGCTTCTTGAGATAAAAAAAGAAAACTCCTATGAAGGTGAGTGCGCGATACTTCTTGAAAAAGCCGCGCGAAGGGGAGAAAATTTGAATAAGCCGGTCTTTTCATTTAAGATAGATGAATCGGAAGGTATGATCGTTGCAGATCAGATACAGCTATTTAATGATGTAAAAGATGCGTATGAGAGCGGCAGATATGAAAAAGAGGCCGTTGCTTATGCTTTTCACTTGGCACTTTCTGAAGCTATTGCAAGAATCTGCCATATTATAAGAGATAAAAACAGCGAAAATAATGTATGTCTTTCAGGAGGTGTATTTGCTAACAGGATTTTACTCGAAGAGACTGTAAGTGCGCTTAAGGAAGACGGATTTTTGGTATATATAAATGAGTTTGTTCCTGCGGGAGATGCGGGAATTTCGCTCGGGCAGGCTTACTATGGCCTGCTGTCGCAGAAAGAGGTGTAAAGATGTGCGTTGCGATACCGGGAAGAGTTATAAGTATGGACGGAAGGAAGGCCACCGTTGATTTTAGCGGAAATACTGTTATTGCAGATGCCGGACTTGTTGATACAAAAGTCGGCGACAGAGTCCTTGTTCATGCGGGATGTATCATCCAGACGATGAATGATGAACTTGCCGATGAAGTTGAAAGTCTTATGAAAGAAATCGAGGATTTAAGTAACTGATATGGCAGATTTTGATATAAAAAAGATTGCTGAAGAACTTAAAAACTATGACGGCGAAGAAGTCAGGATCATGGAAGTTTGCGGAACCCACACCGCAGCCATATCCGAAAACGGTATTCCTTCCATGCTCTCTGAAAAGATAAAGCTTATCTCGGGGCCGGGATGCCCTGTCTGTGTAACCGTTACGGCGGTTATCGATAAGTTGATCGAATTGTCGATGCGAAGCGATACGGTTGTTCTTACATTCGGAGATCTTATAAGAGTCAAAGGGACGTTTAAGTCACTCGCAGAGGCAAAAGGCGAGGGCGCCAATGTGAAGATGGTCTATTCGCCGATGGAGACGGTAAAGCTTGCAAAGGAAGATCCTTCTCACACATATGTGTTTGCGGCTATCGGCTTTGAGACTACAACTCCCGTATATGCAACTGTCTTGGAAGAAGCTGTAAAAAATAATCTGAATAATTTAAAGCTTCTTACATCCTTAAAGACCATGCCTGAAGTTATAAGATTTGTTGTCAAAAACGGCGGCGGAGTTGACGGATTCATAGCTCCGGGACACGTTGCGACGATCACGGGAAGCAATATTTACAAAGAGCTTTCAAAGGAGCTTCAGATACCCTTTGTCGTATCCGGATTTGAGGGAACACAGCTTCTTTTGACCATATATTCTCTTGTAAAAATGAAGGGAAAAGGCGGCTTTAAGAATCTGTATAAGAGCGCTGTTAGAGAAGAAGGCAATATTAAGGCAAAAGAAATTATCGAAAAGTTTTTTGAGCCTTCGGATGCATCATGGCGAGGCATGGGAAAAATTCCCGGTTCCGGACTTATACTCAGGGAAGAATACAGAAAGTTTGATGCCGGAAGCGATATGCTCGATGAGGACAATATGCCTCCGGGATGCAGATGCGCGGATGTTCTTGTAGGAAAGATAAAACCGGCCGACTGTCCTTTGTTCGGTAAGAAGTGTACGCCCGATACGGCTCACGGAGCCTGCATGGTATCGACAGAGGGAAGCTGCTATAATTATTTCATTTCAGGCAGAAGATAAGATCACACTACAATATGAAAGAGGCGGGATATGAAGGTAACAATGGCGCACGGAAGCGGCGGAGAGTCAACTTCCGGACTTATAAAAAATGTTTTTGCCAAATATTTTAATAATGATATATTAAACAGACTCGAAGACTCTGCGGTTGTTCCGGGAAATTCAAGGCTTGCGATGACAACAGACAGTTTTGTTGTAACACCGATCGAATTTCCGGGAGGTAATATCGGAAGACTCTCTGTCTGCGGAACCGTAAACGATCTACTTATGAGCGGATCAAAGCCTATGTATATCACATGCGGTTTTATCCTTGAAGAGGGACTTGATCTGGAAGATCTTGAAAGACAGGTCAAAGCACTTTCCGAGTGCGCAAAAGAGGCGGGAGTAACGATAGTTACTGGAGATACTAAGGTTATCGAAAACAGAGGCGGAGAGCCGGGGCTTATCATCAATACTTCAGGAGTCGGCTTTATTCCCGACGGTTCTGAGGCTATCGGTCCTTCCAATCTTAAGGATGGTGATGTCATCATTCTTTCAGGAAATCTCGGAGATCATCATGCGGCCATTCTTTCAAAAAGAATGGGAATCGAAAATAATATACAGTCCGATGCGGCACCTTTAACAGAGGCTGTCGGAAATCTTATGGCGCAGAAAATAAGAGTTCATGCTATGAGAGATGTTACAAGAGGCGGACTTGGCACTGTTTTAAATGAGTTTGCGGAAAGCTCGGATTGTGAAATAGACCTTTATGAAGAAAAGCTCCCCGTATCTTCTGAAGTAAGAGATTTTTGCGGACTTCTCGGACTGGACCCGATATATATGGGTAATGAAGGCAAGTTTGTTCTCAGTGTTCACGCGGATGATGCTGAAAAGGCACTTTCAATAATTCGTGGTTCAAAATACTGCGAAAATGCAGTGGTTATCGGCGAAGTCAAAAAAAATAATCGCGCTGTTGATATGCACAGAGTCATATTAAATACTGCAATAGGCGGTAAAAGAGTGGTTGGCTTAATGTATGGAGAGGGTCTTCCAAGAATCTGTTAAATGTTGTAAAATAGTTATGCTGTGCAATCGTATATATGCGAGGTAGATTAATGGAATTTAAGAGAATCAATAAAGATACCGTCAACTGTATCATCACCGAAGATGATATGGATGAACAGGGAATAAAGCTTGAAGACCTTTTTGAAAAGAAAAAAGAGGCACTGGATTTTTTACATGATGTTATGCTTAAGGCACAGGAAGAAGTTGACTATAAGCCGACAGGTTCTTTTATGCCGCTTCAGATAACTGTTTTACCGGATCATTCGATTTCACTTACTCTTTCCGAAAATGCATCGGCTTCATTCGGGGAAATCTTGAGAAATCTTACAGAGAAGGCGGGAGTCAATATTCCAAAGAACGTTCTTGAGGATATTGGAGATGCGGTTGATGAAGACAGACTTTCAAGGCTTAATGATTACCTCAAGAGTCTTAAGAATCTGACCAATTCAATGAAGAATATAATAAATAAAGAATCCGTACCTATAAATGTAAACGGATCTGCCGATAAGAACAAGAATCTTGCCGACAGTCTTTCTGTCGGTGCAAAGAGAAAAGCGGAGAATCCCCGTATTCACAACGAGGAGAACCTCAAGCAGCTTCAGTTCAGCGAATTTGTATTTTGCTTTGACAGCTTCAGAGAAGTTAAAAAGTTCTGTGTCAAAGCACCTGTCGATAACAATATCTGCAGCACGCTGTACAAGGATGCTGAAAACGGAAAGTATTTTCTTGATATCAGAAGAGGCGACGAAGATACCAAGAAATTTGCTTCGCTGTTTACAATGGCTTATGAATTTGGACACTTCCAGTGTTCGGCACCACAGGCTATCTCATTTATCAGAGAGAGCTATGAGTGCATAATCAAGGAAAATGCGATAAATCATCTTGCAGAGATGTTTTGAACGGAAAAAAGAGTTTTGTATACAAAGCTCTTTTTTAATTGAATGAATAGGAAAATTCGTTGAAAATCCTATCAGTGTATTTAATCTGAGGTGATAATGAGGCTTAACAAGTATATTGCCTCCTGCGGTATATGCTCAAGGAGAGAAGCAGATAAGCTTATAGAAGATAACAGAATAACAATCGGCGGCGTTGTTGCAACGTGCGGCGCGCAGGTTAATGAAGGAGATGTGGTCTGCTTCGACGGAAAAGAAATACATCCCCAAAGCGACAGGATTGTTCTTGCTTACTATAAACCTGTAGGTGTTGTATGCACGGAAAGTGATGTTCATGCCAAGAAAACGGTAATAGAAGACCTCGGATATAAAGAGCGCGTGACCTATGCGGGACGCCTTGACAAAGATTCCGAGGGACTTCTTATAATGTCAAACGACGGCGATCTTATAAATTCAATGATGAGAGCCGCAAACAAACATGAGAAAGAATATGAAGTCACGGTAAATAAGCCTGTGACGGGTGATTTTATAAATGATATGTCGGGCGGAGTTTTTTTGCGTGAGCTCGGTGTCAGGACAAGGAAGTGCAAGGTCTCCAAGACTGGGAAAAGATCTTTTGACATAATACTCACACAGGGGCTTAACAGGCAGATACGGCGAATGTGCGAAGAACTCGGATATGAAGTTGTCACACTTAAAAGAATTCGCGTAATGAGTGTTAAGCTTAGCGATTATAATCTTAAACCCGGAGAATATGCGCAGCTTTCCGATGAGGCCAAAAAACAACTGTACAGTGAAGCCGGAATTAAATAGTTTGACCATATTCATGCATTTGCTGATATAATGAGGTTTATAGATTTTTTAATTCGGGGAGTGTTGTATGTCATTAAATCAAGATACAGATTTGATAAAAAAAGAGTATGAGGGGCTTGTTAAGACAATAAAGTATCATATGGATCTTTATTACAATCAGGACGAACCTGAGATTTCCGACTATGAGTACGATATGATGATGAAAAGGCTCAAGGAGATCGAGAAGGAGAATCCTGAATTTGTAAAGAAGGACTCGCCAAGCAGGATAGTTGGCGGAGTTGCAAAGAGAGAAGCGGGAGTTAAGATTACTCACAATGTCCCGATGCTTTCTATAGAGGATGTCTTTAGCAAGGAAGAAGTTAGTGAATGGATCGGAAAAGTAACGGCAAGACACAGTGATGCTGTTTTTTCCGTTGAGCAAAAGATTGACGGGCTAAGCCTGTCACTTAGATATAACAGAGATGAAAGTGATGGAAAGCTTCATCTTAAGACTGCGGAAACAAGAGGCGACGGCTATATCGGCGAAGATGTTACGGAAAATGCCCTTGTTATCCCTGATGTAAAAAAAGTGATCGATCTTCCTTATGAGTATCTTGAGCTCAGAGGCGAAGTTTATATGTCTCACGAAGATTTTGACAAGTATAACGAGATACAGGAAAAGCTTGGGAAAAAACTTGCCGCAAATCCGAGAAATCTTGCCGCGGGAACGCTCAGGCAGCTCGACCCGCAGGTGACCAAAGAAAGAGGCCTTCGAATGTTTGTATTTAACGTTCAGGACGGCCCGGCGGAGGTAAAGAGCTCACATGTTGAAGGTCTGGATATCCTTGAAAAAGCAGGCGTTAAGACTGTTTATCACAGAGCTTGCGGTTCAGCGGATGAAGTTATCTCAGCCATCGATGATATCGGCAACATGAGAGAAAATCTTGATTTCGACCTTGACGGCGCCGTTATCAAGATCGATACAACTTCTTGGAGAGAGGAATTCTCAACAAGCTCCAAGTATTCAAGCGGACATATCGCATACAAGTATCCGCCTGAAGAAAGAGTTGTTGTTATGGATGAGATCCTTGTCGATGTCGGAAGAACCGGAAAGCTTACGTTTACAGGAAGTTTCCATGACAAAGAAACAGGGAAGGCTGCGAGACTTTGCGGAACAAGTGTATCCAGAGCAACGCTTCACAACCAGGACTACATAAACGAAATGCAGGTCGGAATCGGCGGTGAGTACAAGCTGTTTAAGAGCGGAGAGATCATTCCGAAGTTAAACGGCTGCGTAAAAGCGCCTGATGAAGTTTATAAAGCACCGAAAACCTGTCCTGTGTGCGGAGGCGTGCTTGTAAGAGAGGAAGATACCGCGGACATCAGATGTATCAATCCTATCTGCCCCGCGCAGGTTACCAGAACGATCGCGTATTTTACATCAAGAGATGCCATGAATATTATGGGACTTGGCGATACGCTTGTTGATGCGCTTGTTTCCGGAGGATATCTCAATAACTATGCGGATATTTACAGCCTTAACGAGCACCGTGATGAGCTTATCGAAAAGGGAATCATCGGAAAAGAGAAAAATACCGACAAGCTTCTCGGTGAGATAGAAAAGTCAAAGTCAAACGATGCGGTCAGACTCCTTACGGGACTTGCCATAAGAAATGTCGGAAAGTCAACGGCACGTGAGATCATGAAGCATTTTGACAATATCATGGATCTTTCCAAAGTTACAAAAGACGGTTTCCTTCAAATTCCGGATATCGGAGAGACAACTGCGGGCGATCTTTATGAGTTCTTCCATGACGAGAAGAATCTTGCGGTCTTATCAAAGATGCAGACCCTCGGAGTAAATATGGAAGCTACAAGAGATGAAGACGCTTCCGATATATTTGCCGGAAAAACTATCGTTGTTACGGGAACGCTGCCTACACTTGGCAGAAAAGAGGCGGAAGAACTTATCGTTAAAAACGGAGGAAAAGCCTCCGGCAGTGTTTCCAAAAAGACAAGTTTTGTTCTTGCGGGCGAAGCGGCAGGCAGTAAGCTTACCAAAGCAAACGATCTTGGTATAAAAGTTATAGATGAAACTGAATTTATGGAGATGATTAAAAATGCCAATTAAAATACAGAATGATTTACCTGCCAGAGAGATTCTTGAAAAAGAAAATATATTTGTGGTAGATGAAAACAGAGCCTGTCATCAGGACATAAGATCGCTGCAGATATGTATTTTAAATCTGATGCCGTTAAAAGAGGACACCGAGCTTCAGCTTCTGAGGTCAATGTCCAATACACCGCTTCAGATTGATGTTTCTTTTATGCAGATGAGTTCACATCATTCAACGAACACATCACCCAATCATCTGAACCGTTTTTATAATACATTTGATGAACTTAAAGACAGAACATTTGACGGAATGATCATTACCGGAGCGCCTGTCGAGCAGATGCCTTTCGAAGAGGTTGATTACTGGAAAGAGCTCTGCGAAGTATTTGAATGGACAAAGACAAACGTAACTTCCACATTTCATATCTGTTGGGGCGCACAGGCCGGAATATATTATCATTTCGGAATTGATAAGAAACCTCTTGCAGAAAAGAGATTCGGTATATATGAACACAAAGTCATGAACAGGAAAGTTCCTCTTGTAAGAGGCTTTGACGATGTCTTTAAACTTCCTCATTCAAGACATACAGAGACTCCTTCGGATGCGATCCATGCGTGTGAAGATCTTGTTGTTCTTGCCGAGTCTGAGATTGCCGGAGTGTTCCTTTGTATGAATAAGTCGGGAAGCCAGATCTTTGTGATGGGACATGCGGAATATGACAGGCTGACACTTGATTCCGAGTATAAACGCGATCTGTCAAAGGGACTTGATATCAGGATGCCCATAAATTATTATCCGGACGACGATCCTGCCAATAAGCCGGCTCTACAGTGGAGAAGTCATGCGAATATCTTATATACAAACTGGATCAACTACTATGTATATCAGAATACGCCTTATCAGTGGGGACAGATTCTTGATGAGGAAAAGAGAAAGCTGGCATCAAAAGGGCTCACGCAGCAATGCGTACATACTAAATAGCAAGTCCCGATTGGTTGTAAAATATTCCTAAATAAGTTAAAATATATATGTTGATTCGTTCATATTACTACGATATAGTGCATCGAAAGCGTTAAACGAAAAGGAGAATGCTTTATGGGTCTTGAGCTTGAAAATAATGAAAATGAGATGGAAAAAAAGAGCGATATAAAGAAGAAACCTACCAAAAAGACCAAAGAGATGCTTGAAGAGAATGCAAGGCAGATAGAAGAACTTAAAAATGAGAAAGTTAAACTGAGTGATGTCTTGAACGATCTTGAAAAAGAAGAGGCCGATCTCGGAGAAAAGTCTGCTCTTAAAATGAAAGTCAATCATAGAAAATTTGGCGAAGGACAAGTGATTACACAGGACGGCAAATATATTGAAGTAAAATTCAAGGATGTTGTTAAGAAATTTGTTCTTCCCGGTTGTATTGCCGATAAATATCTTGAAGTTGATGACGAAGATGTCTATAACTATTATGTGAAATGTAATGAGGCTCATAAGAAGCGCATGGAGACGGAGCTCAAGATAAAGTCCGCTACTTACGCCATCCAAAGGCATGAGGATGCGATTGAGAAGCTCAATGCAAAATATAAGTAATATACTTGGGAGAAAAATCCCTTTATCCGGTAGCATTTAATATGGGCATGAAGATAATATAATAACAAAAACACCGCACACCTTTAAGGGGTACGGTGTTTTTGCGTATATGTCATCAGCTTGTTTTTCTGACTTTTTCTTCAACTTTCTTTTGTGCGGTTGAAAGCATCAGCTTGATACGGTTAAGCTGATTGACTTCCGAAGCACCGGGATCGTAGTCTATTGCAACAATGTTACAGCCGGGATAGAGGTGACGCATCTGCTTGATAACACCCTTTCCGACCACATGGTTGGGAAGACATCCAAAAGGCTGCGTACAAACAATATTGCTTGTGCCATTCTTTATAAGTTCGACCATCTCACCTGTAAGGAACCATCCTTCACCTGTCTGATTTCCGATATCTACGATAGGTCTTGCATATTCAACGGTCTCATATATATCGGTAGGCGGATCGAAGTGAACACTCTTTTTGAGAGCCTGCGAAGCACCGCTTCTGAGTTTCTCTATTGCCCATATACCAAGTTTGCACAAAAGAGCTGTTTTCTTGGATGTTCCGATATTCTCTGCTTTGTAGATCTGATTGTAGAAGCAGTAGAGCATGAAATCCATAAGATCCGGAACAACAGCCTCGGCACCTTCATCTTCAAGGAGCTTAACAAGGTGGTTGTTTGCTGCGGGAGCAAATTTAACAAGGATCTCGCCGACGATTCCGACACGAGGTTTTACTTCGTTTGTGACCTCAATCCTGTCAAAGTCCTCAACAATCCGCCTGCACATTTTTTCAAACTTAAAGATACTCGGATGATCTGATGTAACAAACTCTTTGCATCTTTCAAGCCATTTCTCGTGGCAGGCATTTACAGAACCCGGAATCCTCTCGTAAGGTCTCATTCTGTAAACACATCTCATAAATATATCGCCGAAGATAACAGCATAAGCAGCCTTTACAAACATCTTGGCATCAATATGGAATCCCGGATTTGCTTCAAGTTTACTTAAGTTGAGTGAAACAACGGGAATCTGCTCCATTCCGGCTTTTTTAAGAGCACGTCTTATAAAGCTTACATAGTTTGTTGCTCTGCATCCGCCGCCTGTCTGAGACATCATTACGGCAACCTTATCAAGATCGTATTTACCCGATAAGAGTTCATCCATAATCTGTCCGACAACCCAAAGTGAAGGGTAGCAGGCGTCATTGTTAACATATTTAAGTCCGACTTCGACCGCGTGTCTGTTGTCATTTTGCATTACGACAAAGTTGTAGCCGCAGGATGCAAAGGCGGGTTCAAGAATGTCAAAGTGAATAGGAGACATCTGAGGACAGAGTATCGTATAATTCTTTCTCATATTCTCATCGAATATCACTCTGTTATGTGCGCTTGATCTGATGGTCCTTTCTTTAATATGCTGCTTGCGGACTCTGATGGCAGCAAGCAGAGATCTTACTCTGATTCTTGCGCTTCCGAGGTTATTAACTTCGTCAATCTTAAGGCATGTATATATCTTATCCGAACCTGCAAGGATATCGTTGACCTGATCTGTTGTAACTGCATCAAGTCCGCATCCGAAGGAGTTTAACTGGATAAGATCAAGATCATCCCTTGTCTTTACAAAGCTTGCGGCAGCATAAAGTCTTGAATGATACATCCACTGATCCGAAACAATAAGAGGTCTCTCAGGCTTTCCGAGGTGCGAAACACTGTCCTCTGTAAGAACTGCGACACCGTATGAGCAGATCATATCAGGAATTCCGTGGTTGATCTCGGGATCTACGTGATAAGGTCTGCCTGCAAGAACGATTCCGTGCTTATTGTTTTCTTCCATCCACTTAAGAGTTTCTTCGCCCTTTTTGCGGATATCGTTTCTTGTATTTTCCATTTCATCCCAGCCAAGTTTTGCAGCTTTTATGATCTCGCCGGCCGGAATCTCCGAAAACTCTTTTACAAGTGCATGAGTAGCGGTCTCAAGATTTGTAAATGCCATGAAGGGATTTCTTATCCTGACGTCGCCGTTTGTTATCGCCTCAACATTGTTCTTGATATTCTCGGAATATGAAGTGACAATAGGGCAGTTGTAGTGGTTGGTTGCGCCCTCAACCTCTTTTCTCTCATAGAAAAGACCGGGATAGAAGATGAAATCAACCTTCTGCTTAATAAGCCACTCGATGTGTCCGTGCGAGATCTTTGCGGGATAACATTCGGACTCACTCGGGATTGACTCGATTCCAAGTTCGTAAATCCGGTGTGTGGACCTCGGTGAAAGTACAACTTTATAACCAAGTTCCGTAAAGAAAGTGAACCAGAAAGGATAGTTCTCATAGAAATTAAGAACTCTGGGTATTCCAACGGTTCCTCTTTTTGCCTTTTCGGCGGAAAGAGGTTCATATTTGAATATTCTCTTATATTTATAGTCAAAAAGATTTGGGATATTGTCGGCATTTTTTACCTTGCCGATTCCGCGCTCACATCTGTTTCCTGATATGTGCTGGCGGCCGCCCGTAAACTTGTTGATCGTAAGTCTACAGTGGTTGGTACATCCCTGACATGTCGTCATGCTTGTCGAATACTCGAGCTTATTGATCTGGTCGATTGACAGCATGGTAGTCTTGTAATCATCTGTTTCAAAAAATCTGTCTCTTGCAATGAGAGCGGCACCGAAAGCGCCCATGATTCCCGCAATGTCGGGACGGATTGCTTCAGCACCCGAAATAATCTCAAACGCACGAAGAACAGCATCATTATAGAAAGTTCCGCCCTGAACCACGATGTGTGAACCGAGGTCCTTTGCATCTGATACTTTTATAACCTTAAATAAAGCATTCTTGATAACGGAGTATGCAAGACCTGAAGAAATATCGGCAACATCGGCACCTTCTTTCTGAGCCTGCTTAACTCTCGAATTCATAAATACGGTACATCTAGTTCCGAGATCAACGGGAGACTTCGCAAACAAAGCAACTTTAGCAAAGTCCTGAACGCTGTATGACAGAGATTTTGCAAAAGTTTCGATGAAAGAGCCACATCCCGATGAACAAGCTTCGTTCAACTGCACCGAATCAACGGAGTGGTTCTTGATATGTATACACTTCATATCCTGACCGCCGATATCAAGGATACAGTCAACTTCGGGATCGAAGAAAGCAGCAGCGTTGTAGTGAGCTATTGTCTCAACTTCGCCGTCATCAAGTAAAAGCGCAGACTTAAGCAGAGCTTCACCGTAACCTGTAGAGCAAGCTCTTGAAATCTTAACGCCTTCCGGCATAAGCTTATATATTTCCTGAATGGAAGAGATCGCTGTTTTAAGCGGGCTTCCGTTATTACTTGAGTAAAAAGAATAGAGCAGATCGCCGTCTTCACTTATAAGAGCACACTTTGTTGTAGTGGAACCCGCATCGATTCCAAGGAAAGCGTTACCTTTATAGTCATCGAGCTTTCTTGTCTTTACCTTGTGACAATCCTGACGTGCTCTGAACTTTTTATAATCGTCTTCATTTTCAAAGAGAGGATTGAGACGTGATACTTCAGCATCCATAACAATCTTATGAGAGAGCTTTTTTATCATCTCATCCATTTCATAAGAAATCTTCTCATCTGCGTTAAGAGCAGAACCGATAGCGGCGAAAAGATGAGAGTTCTCTGTCTCGATCGTATGCTCTTCATCAAGATTAAGCGTTCTTATAAATGCTGCCTTAAGCTGGTCGAGGAAGTGAAGCGGTCCTCCGAGAAAAGCAACATGTCCGCGAATAGGCTTTCCGCAGGCAAGACCGGATATTGTCTGATTAACTACCGCCTGAAAAATAGAAGCGGCAAGGTCTTCCTTGGTTGCGCCTTCATTGATGAGCGGCTGAATATCTGACTTGGCAAAAACACCGCATCTTGCTGCAATAGTATAAAGTGAATTGTAATTTTGGGCATACTTATTAAGCCCTGAGGCATCTGTCTGTAAAAGCGACGCCATCTGGTCGATAAAAGAACCTGTACCGCCGGCACAGATTCCATTCATACGCTGTTCTACATTTCCGTCTTCGAAATAAATAATCTTTGCATCTTCTCCGCCGAGCTCGATCGCAACGTCAGTCTTTGGTGCGAGAGTCTTAAGTGAAGTCGATACAGCAATAACTTCCTGAACAAAAGGTACATCAAGATGTTTGGCAAGTGTAAGTCCGCCCGATCCCGTGATAACGGGATGAAGGATGATATTACCTGACTTCTTGCCGGCCTCTTCGAGCAATTCCGCCAGTGTTTCCTGGATGTTTGCGAAGTGCCTTTTATAGTCGGAAAAGATTATATTTCTTTCTTTATCCAATAGAGCTATCTTGACTGTGGTAGATCCGATGTCAATTCCTAAAGTATAGTCGTTAGAAATCATTTTTAACCTCTTCTTATTAATATGCATAATTATATTGATTATAATGCACGAGAGATTAAAAATCAATTTACTGAATCCGATATACGCTGTAATGCTCTGTTTAAGGTCAAACTGTTTATGCTATACTTAGGGGACCGCTGATTGATTCAGCATTTTCCTATATATTCGGAGATTTTGATATGGAAACAGAAATTGACAAGATATTAAAGAAAGAGCAAAAAAGACAAAGGAAAGAAGCAGAGAAAAATCTTGAAAAAGAAAAAGATCGTGCGCGTGAGTGGTGGAATGATGTCACCATGCTGTTCTATGATATTTCAATAGATGCAAATAACAAAAATTATAAAGCTTCGCTCGGAACCGTTATAGTCTCTGAGGAGATAAAGACGCAGGCTGCGGAGAAATACGAATCAGATAAGAAGAAAAAGATAATAATGTATTTTATTTATCTTGTAGCCTGCATGATATTTGTGCTGGCGCTTGCCTTATCCGTGTATTTTCAAAATGTTGCCGGGATCTTCTGGTCATCATTATCCATGATTGCGGTCTACTACATAATAAAAGCGTTTGAAAGTAAGCATAAACTTGGCTTGAGAAAATATTTTGAAGAAAAGGATTCCAATAAAGAAAAGCTATATAAAGCAATAGCTCTTTTGGCCAAAGCAAAGGGATGTACCAAGGACGATCTCAATATTTATTTTCTTGGAGGATTTTATAAGAAGAGGCTGAATATCTTAAGTCTTTATCATGAGCAGATTTTGGGCATAATATTTGCGGCAATGCTTTTGCCCGGAATATCTCAGCTTGTGAATGAACGGTATGAATATATTATGATGTCGATATTCACGCTTCCGGGGCTTTCCGATAAGGGCGCCGTGCTTGCCGCCAATGTGCCGCTTCTTGGGATATCGCTGTATGCGGTCTTGTTCTGGTTTATGACACTTACAATATGCATCCTTACACAGCTTCCCGCAAATATACTTATTAATGAGATAACCAAAATGCTGACAACGGATGAACTTTTTTATTTTTTTAAAGATTGTATTTTTGAAGACAGGCTAAAAAAAGCAAATAAGCTTCAGGCAGAATAGCAGTAACAAACACACAGGTTTACAATAAATTCTCACAATGTTAAAATCAAAAAATATCAAATAAAAAACAGAGGCTTATCAAATGAACAAATTTTTGAATGATCTTGAGAGAAAAATCGGCAAATATGCGATTGTGAATCTTACAAAGTACATTGTTATGCTGTATGCCGTGGGTTATGTCTTACAGCTTGCACCTCAGAGCGTTAATATAACAAATCTTCTTAATCTTGATCCTTATCTTATACTTAAAGGACAGGTGTGGAGGCTTGTGTCTTGGGTGCTCATACCGCCGGGAAGCTTTAGCCTTCTTATTATCATAACATTGATGTTCTACTATTTTGTCGGAAACGGCATGGAGAGGACACTTGGGACATTCAGATACAATGTGTTTATTTTTGGCGGAATGATACTTATGATCATTGCATCTTTTGTGACAATGCTTGTGTATCAAGTATTTTTCGGTATTACAGGTGATGCGCTTGGGATGCTTATGTTCAGATCTTCGGGGGCATTCAGCACGTATTATATCCAGATGATGGTATTTCTTGCTTTTTCGGTTATATACCCGGATATTCAGGTTCTTCTGATGTTCCTCATTCCTATAAAGGTGAGATGGATTGCTATCGCATATGGGATCATTCTTGCATATCAGTGCATCGGAGCGCTTATAAATAAAGATTTTGCGACGTTTTTTGCGATAGCTTCGCAGTTTATCAATCTTTTGCTCTTCTATATGAGTACAGGTAAGCTTAATCATATAAGACCCGGAGAGATCAAGAGAAAAAGAGAATTCAAATCAAGCGTCAAGATGCAGCCAAAGGGAATTACAAGGCATAAATGCGCGGTCTGCGGAAGAACGGAGCAGGACGATCCCAATCTTGAATTCAGATTCTGTTCAAAATGTAACGGAAACTACGAGTATTGTCAGGATCATTTGTTTAATCATGTACATGTAAAGTGAGGCTTAAATGGGAAATTTAGACAACAAGGAAAAAGAATTTGCAGAGACACTTAAAATCGTTACAAGAACAGCGAGAGAGAACAGAAATATCATTTCCAAAGAAGAAGTAATTGAGGCTTTTTCAGATCTCGACCTTTCTTCCGAACAGTTTGAGATGGTATTTGAATATTTGAGAAACCACAAGATCGGTGTAGATGAGCCGGCTCCCGAGACTGAGGATGAGTTTACCGAAGAAGAAAAGAACTATCTCGATGAATATATAAGCAGCTTGGAGCAACTTCCGACTTTTACCGACGGAGAAAAAGAAGCGATCAAAATTGCGGCACTTGCGGGCGAGAGCGATGCAAAATTAAAGCTTATAGATATGTATCTTCCTCTCGTCGTTGACGTAGCAAAGATGTATGCCGATCAGGGCGTATATATCGAGGATCTTATCGGTGAAGGAAACTATGCGCTTACAAGAGGCGTAAATATGCTCGATGCCGTAGGTGAGCCACAGGAAATTGAGAGCTTTTTGTACAAGCTTATGCTTGATGCAATGGAAAATATAATCGAACAGGACCTCGAAGAGGCTGCAGGCGGCCAGAAGGTTGTTAAGCTTGTTCAGGAAGTGGCGGATAAGGCCAAAGAGCTTGCTGACGACCTCAGAAGAAAAGTTACTGTGCAGGAGCTTATGGAAGAGACCGGCTGGGACGAAGATAAGATCAGAACCGCGATCAAGTTCAGCGGTGATAATATCGAAGATCTCGACAGCGGAGAGAAAAAAGAGTCATGAATAACATTGTAAACGATGATGATTTTAAATACTGCATGCAGGATCTTGAGCGAAATTATTTCGGCGCAAGATACAGCTACGACGAGCTTCTTAAGAATGAGATGGTTCCGTTTAAATTCAAGACTATCATCATGAAATATATAAAAGAAGATGTTGATATGGATGTCACTCTTGAAAGTCACTTTTACTATATGACAAAGGAGACTTACGACTACAGAGTCTACAAGCAACTTCGAAGCAGAATAAGAGTTTCCCAGTACAAAGATATGAAGAAACCCGAGAAAGGCTATAAAGAAAAGGTCTATACGATAGAGAGCCTTGTGAAGATCACTCCTGAAGAAAAAGAGCAGATGGGAATGATCGTAAGGGAGCTTATCATATCAAAGCTGGCTCTTTTTGGTTTCAGCATATAATATTGTTTGACGAAATATTTGATTTACAACAGGCGGGAAAATTTCCTGCCTTTTTTATTTGAAGTGCAAAAAAAGAAGCGGGGTAAAAACCTCGCTTCTTACTTTTTGTTTCAAATTCGATTAAGCTCTTTCAACCTTATTTGATCTAAGGCAGCTAGCGCAAACGTGGATTCTCTTTGTGCCGCCGTTAACTTTAACAGCAACGCGGTGAACATTTGAATTCCAAACTCTGTTAGATCTTCTATGAGAATGGCTTACATTGTTACCGAAATGAACGCCTTTGCCACAAATATCACATTTAGCCATTTTGACACCTCCTTATAAGCCATGTTCGTTCAATAGCATATTATTGCATACATCCGCAACATTGATATATTAGCAGAAGAAAAACAGAATTGCAAGCAAAATATACGAAAAAATATGTTGCTAAAAATTATATGGTTTATTTTTCGATAAATTGCTATTATAATACATGTGTATGCTAAAACGGAGCTTCATAGGAGTTCCGAGTATTAAGGAGGATATATATGAAGGCTTCTTCTATGAATACTCACATGGGTAGTATATCTATTGACAACGAAGTTATCGCTCAGTACGCAGGAGCTGTAGCAATGGAGTGCTTCGGTATAGTGGGGATGGCAAACGTTAATGTTAAGGACGGACTTGTGAGTCTTCTTAAGATTGATTCAATGACAAGAGGAATCAATGTTTCTCTTGATGCAAATAACAAACTGATACTTGACTTCCACGTAATTGTTGCTTATGGAGTTAGCATTTCAGCTGTTTCGGATAATTTGATCGACAATGTTAAATACAAGGTTGAAGAATTTACCGGGCTTGAAATCGAGAAGATCAACATCTATATTGAAGGTGTTCGCGTAATTGATTAAGCCAAGCTATCAAGTTCTAGGAGGAATTTTGTTTTGAGTAATAATATAATTGACGCTAAAATGCTGGCTAAGATGTTTTTAAGCGGCGCCAAGAATCTGGAAGCGAAAAAAGAATGGATAAATGAACTCAATGTGTTCCCCGTCCCGGACGGTGATACCGGCACTAACATGACAATGACTATCATGTCGGCTGCCAAAGAGGTTTCAAATTTAGGTGACAATGCTTCCATGGAAGCAATTTGTAAAGCCATTTCTTCAGGCTCACTCAGAGGAGCAAGAGGTAATTCCGGAGTTATTCTTTCTCAGCTTTTAAGAGGATTTACCAAAGTTGTTAAACAGCATGATGAAGTTGATGTGGCAATACTTGCAGAGGCATTTGACAAGGCTGTAGAGACTGCTTATAAGGCAGTTATGAAACCTAAGGAAGGAACAATCCTTACAGTTGCCAAGGGTGCAGGAGAGAAGGCACACGAACTTGCAGTAGAAGGCACAACGGATATCGCTTATTTCTGCGATGAAGTTATCAAATATGCGGACGAAGTTCTTGCAAAGACTCCCGATATGCTTCCTGTTCTTAAGCAGGCAGGTGTTGTGGATTCAGGCGGACAGGGTCTTGTTCAGGTACTTAAGGGAGCATTTGACGGATTCCTCGGAAAAGAGATCAATCTTTCCATCAGTGAGGAACAGGTTACTCCCGGAGCAAGAGCAAAAGAGTCTGCACAGGAAGAGGTTGATATTAAATTCGGATATTGTACCGAGTTTATAGTTCTTTTGAACAAGCCTCTCAATATTAAACAGGAGATCGATTTCAAGGGATTCCTTGAGTCTATAGGTGACAGTATCGTTCTTGTTGCGGATGATGAGATCTGTAAGGTTCACGTTCATTCAAACGATCCGGGACTTGCGATACAGAGAGCGCTCATGTACGGTCAGCTTTCCAACATGAAGATCGACAACATGAGAATGGAACACAGAGAAAAGCTCTTCCATGAAAACAAAGACGGTTCATGGGCAGAGATAGAGACAGAGATTAACGGAGCTGCAGAGCTCACTCCTACATATGAGCCTGATGACAAGAATATTCCTCTTGCAGGAAAGGTTGATTCTTCAGCTGTTTCCGAAGCTAAGAGTGATAATGCTCCCAAAGCCGATACTTCGGCACAGTCAAATGCTGAGCCTGAAGTAAAAGAAGAGACAAAAGCTCAGGAGCCTGCTCCCGTAGCAGAAGAGCCCAAGATGCCCCGTAAGGATGTGGGATTTGTTACCGTTTGTGCGGGCGCAGGTCTTGCAGAGATATTCAGAGGTCTTGGTGTTGACTACGTAATTGAAGGCGGACAGACAATGAACCCCAGTACCGCAGATATTCTTGATGCGGTTGAGAAGGTTAATGCAGATACTGTTATCGTCCTTCCAAACAACAAGAATATTATACTTGCTGCAAATCAGGCAGCCATTATGTCTGAAGATGATGACAGCGACAAGAAGATAATCGTTGTTCCTTCCAAGACTGTTCCTCAGGGTGTTACCGCGATCATCAACTATGTTCCCGATATCCCTGTCGAGGACAATGTTGCGGCAATGACTGAAGCGATAACAACAGTTAAGACAGGTGAAGTTACTTATGCTGTCAGAGACACAGTTATTGATGATGTTCAGATCAGACAGGGTGATTTCATGGGAATCGGCGATTCGGGTATTCTTTCCGTAGGCGTTGATATGTCTGATGTAACATTTGATATGCTCAACAAGATGATGAATGACGATCTTGAACTTATCAGCATATACTACGGTGATGATGTTAAAGAGAGCGATGCAGAGGACCTCAAAAAGAGGATTTCAGATAAATATCCTCAATGTGACGTTGAGCTTCAAAATGGCGGACAGCCAATTTATTACTACGTTATTTCAGCAGAGTAATTATTGTATATACCGGCCGGGCAGTTTAGCCCGGCTTTTCAATTTCATGGCAATTTAATTATAAAAAATGAGGAATATATGGGCGAAAGAGAACTTTCGGAATCAGTTATAAATTTAAAAGGTATCGGTGAAAAGACGGGTAAGCTCTTTAATAAATGCGGTGTATATACCTGTAGAGATCTTATATATTACTTTCCGAGAACATATGATGAATTCAAAGCTCCCGTTCATGCGTCTGAACTTGTTGAAGGTGAAGTCTGCGCTGCTACACTTACGATTGTCGGAAGTATTATGAAAAGAAGAGTCAGGAATCTTTCCATAATATCTTTTGAAGCCGTAGATTACACCGGAAAAGTTAAGATGACATACTTTAATGCTCCTTATCTTGCAAGCTCTTTAAAATCCGGTACAACCCATGTTTTTAGAGGTGTTGTCAGGAAAAAGGGGAATTTTTTTACCTTTGATCAGCCCAAAATGTACAAACCGAGTGAATATGACACTTTATGTGGCAAACTGATGCCAAGATACCCGCTTGTAAAGAGTCTTAGTAATAATACAGTCACAAAGGCGGTTCAAAATGCCTTTAAAAACGCAGGAAGATTTGATGAATTCGTGCCCGAAGATATTATAAAAAGACTCGGGCTTATGAGCTATTTTGATGCGATATATAACATACATTTTCCGAAGAATTCCGCGATTCTCGAGCAGGCAAGAAGAAGGCTTGCGTATAATGAGTTTTTCCTTTTTATATTAAAGCTTCGTCTTTTGAAAAAACTTCAGGAAGAAAACAAAAATACTTTTCCAATGATGGAAGTTGCGGAAGCTAAGCGCTTTCTTGAAAAACTTCCGTATAAACTTACAAATGCGCAGTTAAATTCATACAATGATATCTTAAGCGATATCTCCGGCGGATATGTCATGAACAGACTTATCCAGGGAGATGTGGGCTCCGGAAAAACCGTGGTTGCTTTTCTGGCTCTTTTAACAGCTGCCGCAAACGGCTATCAGGGAGCAATTATGGCTCCTACGGAAGTTCTTGCCGCGCAGCACTTTGAAGGCTTTAAGGAGATGATAGACAAATACGGACTTACGAGCCTTAAACCGGTTCTTTTGACGGGAGCTCTTTCTGCAAAAGATAAGAGAGAAGCCCAGAGAATGATAAAAGAAGGCGAAGTCAACTGCATCATCGGAACAAATGCCCTTATTCAAGAAAAAGTCGAGTACAAGAACCTGGCGCTTGTCGTAACGGATGAACAGCATAGATTCGGCGTTCGCCAAAGAGAAGCTCTTGCCGGAAAAGGTGAAAATGTTCATGTTCTTGCGATGAGTGCAACACCGATTCCGAGAACACTTGCAATTATCCTGTACGGCGATCTTCATATTTCGATAATCGATGAGCTCCCCGGCGGACGTATTCCGATAAAAAACTGCGTTGTAGGAACCGATTACAGAAATACCGCTTATAAATTCATATGCGATCAGGTAAAAGAGGGACATCAGGCGTATATTATCTGCCCGATGGTCGAAGAGGGCGAACTTGACGGCGTTGAAAATGTAACAGATTATACAGACAAATTAAAATCTGTATTTCCTTCCGACATCTCTGTTGCGATGCTTCACGGAAAGATGAAGCCTTCTATGAAGGATGAGATAATGGAGGCGTTTGCAAGAAAGGATATTGATGTTCTTGTTTCGACTACCGTTATCGAAGTTGGAATAAACGTGCCCAATGCTACGGTCATGATGATAGAAAATGCCGAGAGATTCGGCCTTTCGCAGCTCCATCAGTTAAGAGGGCGTGTCGGAAGAGGAAATGCGCAGTCTTACTGCATCTTTTTAAATACATCAAAGTCGGATGATGCGAAAAAGCGCCTAGATATAATGAATAAGTCAAATGACGGATTCAAAATTGCGGAGGAAGATTTAAAGCAAAGAGGTCCGGGTGAGTTGTTCGGTCTCAGACAGAGCGGAGAACTTAATTTCCGTATCGGTGATATTTATCACGACAGCGACCTCCTAAAAGAGGCTTCGGTGGATGCCGACAGGATTCTTTCAGAAGATCCGGAATTAAACGATATACAATATAATGTACTTAGAAGTACGTTAAATACTAAATCGGCAAATTTTGTTGACTTTACTACTTTATAAACGTAATATTATTTTAGGGAAATGCTGATTAAATCGGTATTTTCTTTATTTAAGAAGGTTAAAAATAGGAGGACGGCTATAGCCGAAAATATTTTATGGCCAAAATAGCGATTTTAACAGACAGTAACAGTGGAATAACACAGGCACAGTCCAAAGAGCTTGGAATTTTCGTAGTTCCTATGCCTTTTATGATTGATGAAGAAGAGTTTTTTGAAGATATAAATCTTACACAGGAGCAGTTCTATCAAAAGCTCGGTGATAATGCGAATGTTTCTACAAGTCAGCCAACTCCGGATTCTCTTATGAAGATCTGGGATGAGCTTTTGAAAGACCACGACAGTATTATCTACATTCCCATGAGTTCCGGACTTTCAGGCTCTTGCCAGAGCGCTTATATGTTTGCTCAGGAAGAGTATGAGGGCAAGGTTTTTGTGGTTGATAACCAGAGAATCTCCGTAACTCAGAGACAATCTGCGATCGATGCAAGAGATATGGCAGAAAAAGGCTACTCTGCGGAAGAAATCGTGCAGAAGTTAATGGAAACAAAATTTGAATCAAGTATATATATCATGCTTGATACATTATATTATCTCAAAAAAGGCGGAAGGATCACACCTGCTGCCGCTGCGCTCGGAACGCTGTTAAGACTGAAACCCGTCCTTCAGATTCAGGGCGAGAAACTTGATGCTTTTGCCAAAGCAAGAACCAGCAATCAGGGCAAGAGCATAATGATAAATGCTATAAAGAGCGATATAGAAAAACGTTTTGGCGGAGAAGAGGCAAAAGATTACTGGATTGCTGTTGCTTATACCAAGGATATTGATGCCGCAAACGAATGGAAAAAAGAGCTTGAAAAAGAGTTCCCGGGCATGGATATTCACATGGATCCGCTGTCACTTTCCGTTGCATGCCACATCGGTCCCGGTGCACTTGCTGTAACGGTAACAAAGAAGCTGCATTTTTGATCGGATTAAAAGAATTGGATCAAACGATATTGATAACGATGCTTTAATCGCTTCATCATGCAGAATAATATTTATGAAAAGAAAAAAGTTTTGAAAAGGGGTTTAAATTATATGGCTTCACACGATGCATATGATGCTTCGAGTATTACTGTCCTGGAAGGTCTTGAGGCAGTAAGGAAACGTCCCGGAATGTACATCGGAAGCGTAACCACGAGAGGCCTTAATCATCTTGTGTATGAGATCGTGGACAATGCGGTGGATGAGCACCTTGCCGGATTCTGTACTCTGATAAAGGTCACTTTGGAAGCGGACGGCTCCGCGACAGTTTCCGATAACGGCAGAGGTATTCCCGTCGGTATGCACGCAAAGGGAGTTACTGCTGAACGAATCGTTCTCACAACACTCCACGCCGGTGGTAAATTCGATAATAATTCTTATAAAACAAGCGGTGGACTTCACGGTGTAGGTTCATCGGTTGTTAATGCGCTCTCTACAAGAATGAGCGTCAAAGTCTATAAAGACGGATATATCTATCAGGATACTTACGAGAGAGGTATTCCGACAACAGAGCTTAAGAACGGTCTCTTAGAGCCAATCGGAACTACCAAAGAAACAGGAACAACGATCAATTTCCTTCCCGATGATACTATCTTTGAAAAGACAAGATTCAAGGAAGATGACATTAAATCAAGACTTCACGAAACGTCTTATCTTAATCCTTCACTTACAATAATATTTGAGGATAAAAGACCCGGTGTCGAGGAATATATGCAGTTCCATGAGCCGGATGGTATCACAGGCTTTATTCGCGATATGAATAAGTCAAAAGAGGCTGTTCATGACGTTATTTCTTTCAGAGGCGAGAGCGAAGGCGTTGAAGTTGAAGTTGCTTTCCAGTATGTAAACGAATTCCATGAGGAAGTGCTGGGATTTTGTAATAATATCTATAATGCTGAAGGTGGTACGCATCTTACGGGATTTAAGACTATTTTTACCAACATAATCAATCAGTACGCACGTGAGCTTAATATATTAAAAGAAAAAGACGTCAACTTCACGGGAACAGATGTAAGAAACGGTATGACCGCCGTTGTATCGATTAAACATCCCGATCCCAGATTTGAAGGTCAGACAAAGACTAAGCTCGACAATCAGGATGCCGCAAAAGTCGTTTCCAAGATCACGGGCGATGAGATGACAAGATTTTTTGACCGAAATCTTGAGACACTTAAAGCTATCATAGGTTGTGCGGAAAAAGCGGCAAAAATCAGGAAGACTGAAGAAAAAGCCAAGACCAACATGCTTACCAAGCAGAAGTATTCCTTTGATTCCAACGGAAAACTTGCAAACTGCATAAGTAAGGATGCGTCCAAGTGCGAGATTTTCATAGTAGAGGGAGATTCCGCGGGCGGCAGTGCGAAGATGGCACGAGACAGAAATTATCAAGCCATTCTTCCCATCAGAGGTAAGATCCTTAATGTCGAGAAGGCAAGTATCGACAAGGTTCTTGCAAATGCCGAGATAAAGACAATGATAAATGCTTTCGGATGCGGATTTTCCGAAGGATACGGCAATGACTTTGATATAAACAAGCTAAGGTATGACAAGATCATCATCATGGCGGATGCCGATGTTGACGGTGAGCATATTGCAACTCTTTTGCTAACTCTTTTCTACAGATTTATGCCTGAGCTTATATACCAGGGCCATGTCTATATTGCTATGCCTCCGCTTTATAAGGCTATGCCTTCAAGGGGCAAGGAAGAGTATCTGTACGACGACAACGCGCTTGTAAAATACAGAAATACTCACAAAGGAAACTTTACACTTCAAAGATATAAGGGTCTTGGTGAGATGGATCCCGAGCAGCTCTGGGAAACCACACTCGATCCTGAGAGAAGACTTTTGAAAGCGGTCGAGATTGAGGATGCGAAGATGGCATCTCAGATGACCGAGCTTTTGATGGGAGTTGACGTACCTCCCAGACGTGAATTTATACATCAGCATGCAACAGATGCTGAGCTTGATATTTAAAGGGGAAAATATGGAAGACAGAATTATAAGGACCGAGTATTCGGATATAATGCAAAAGTCGTTCATAGACTATGCCATGAGCGTAATCGTTGCTCGTGCGCTTCCTGATATAAGAGACGGACTTAAACCTGTTCAGAGAAGAACTTTATATGATATGTATGAACTCGGCATCAGATATGACAGACCGTACAGAAAGAGTGCGAGAATTGTCGGCGATACCATGGGTAAATATCATCCTCACGGAGACAGTTCAATCTATGACTGTCTCGTTGTGATGACACAGGATTTTAAAAAGATCGTTCCTCTTGTTGACGGTCACGGAAACTTTGGAAATATAGAGGGCGACGGCGCTGCGGCAATGCGTTACACAGAGGCGAGACTCTCTAAGCTTACACAGGAAAACTTCCTTGAAGATCTCGATAAAAATGTAGTTGATTTTGTTCCGAACTTTGATGAAACGGAAAGAGAGCCTTCGGTTCTTCCCGTTAAGATACCGAACTTTCTTATAAACGGTTCGGAAGGTATCGCGGTAGGTATGGCAACAAGCACGCCTCCGCACAATCTTGCGGAAGTAATCGACGCCGAGATCGCATATATACAAAATGATTCCCTTACGACAAAGGACCTCATGAAGTATATAAAGGGACCTGATTTTCCTACTGGCGGTGTCGTTATCAATAAGGACGAGCTTCTTAATATCTATGAGACGGGCACCGGCAAGATCAGGATAAGAGGTAAGGTTGAGACCGAGAAAGGAAAGAACGGTCATATCAATCTTGTGATAACCGAGATTCCTTACACCATGATTGGTATGGGCATCGGTAAGTTTATGGCTGATGTTGCGGAACTTGCCGAGAAGAAGATCACAAATGATATCATCGATATCTCAAACCAGTCTTCAAAAGAAGGAATAAGGATCGTTATCGAACTTAAGAAAGATACTGACGTTGATAACTTTACCAATCTTCTTTACAAGAAGACAAAGCTTGAAGATACATTTGGTGTAAACATGCTCGCTATCGACAACGGCCGTCCCGAGACAATGTCTCTTAAGGATATTATGAGGGCGTGCGCCGATTTCCAGTTTGAGATAGCAACAAGAAAGTATACGACTCTCCTTAAGAAAGAACAGGAGAAGAAAGAAATCCAGGAAGGCCTTATCAAGGCGTGCAACGTTATAGACCTTGTTATCGAAGTTCTGCGCGGTTCAAAAGACAGGGCAATGGCTAAGAACTGCCTTGTAAACGGCGTTACCGACGGTATTAATTTTAAATCAAGAGAATCAAAAGCAATGGCTGCACAGCTTCTTTTCACAGAGGTTCAGGCCGATGCCATTCTTGAGATGCGTTTATACAAGCTCATAGGACTTGAGCTCGAGGCTCTTATAAAGGACCATGAGCAGACAGTCGCAAATATATACAGATATGAGGATATTCTTGAGAGCCACGAGTCAATGTCAATGGTTATCCAGGACGAACTTGGCAAGATCAAGAAAGAATATCAGGCAAAAAGAAAAACCGTTATTGACAACAGGGAGAATGCCGTATACGAAGAAAAGCCCGTTGAGGAAATCGATGTTGCATTCATCATGGATAGATTCGGATATGCAAAAACAATCGATGCGACAACTTATGAAAGAAACAAGGAGACTATCCAAGCTGAGTTTAAATATTCATTTGTGATGAAGAATACGGGTAAGATATGTCTTTTCACAAGTGCGGGTAATCTGCATACCATAAAGGCAATGGATCTTCCTCAGGGAAAGATGCGAGATAAGGGCGTTCCGATCGACAACGTAAGTAATTACAATGCTTCCGATGAAACGGTCATTCTTGTTGCAAGTCAGTCGGAACTTAATCTTTACAGACTTATCTTTACAACAAAGTCATCCATGATGAAAACGGTAGACGGCGGTGAATTTGATGTTTCAAAGAGAACCGTTGCCGCAACAAAACTCACGGACGGCGATGAACTTGTAAATGTCGAAGTGCTTAAAGAACAAAAGACTGTTATACTTAGAACAGAGGATGGTTATTTCCTCAGATTTCCTGTCGACACCATTCCGGAGAAAAAGAAGACTGCAGTCGGTGTTCGCGGAATGAGACTTGGAAAAAATGATTTTGTCAGAGACGTTTATTATCTGAACGATCTTGAAGAAAAAACTGTTGAGCACAACAATAAAAAGCTGGAGCTTGCCCATCTTAAGATAACAAGCAGAGATACTAAGGGAACAAAGGTAAGAATATGAGAGTAATTGCGGGAACTGCAAGAAGGCTTAGACTCGTTACCCCCGAAGGTAATGACACAAGGCCGACTCAGGACAGAATAAAAGAGACACTTTTTAATATGATCCAGAACGAGGTACCGGGTGCCGTATTCTTAGATCTTTTTGCCGGAAGCGGCGGAATCGGCATTGAAGCACTTTCAAGAGGAGCTTCAAAGGCATATTTTATCGAAAACTCTGCGGCGGCATATAAGTGCATAATGCAGAACATTAAGACGACGCATTTTGAAGAAGATGCCACGGTCCTTAAACAGGATGTTGTCATCGGACTTAGGAATATTCATGAAAAAGAGGTTGATATTATCTTCCTCGATCCTCCTTATCACGAGGATCTCTATGAGAGAACGCTTGCTCAGCTCGGAACGATGAACTATGTTACCGAGCATACGATGATAATCGTTGAAAGCTCATCAGATATGGACTTTTCATTCGCTGAAGATTATGGTTTTGAAGTTAGACGCGAAAAAGAATATAAAACAAATAAGCATGTCTTTTTGTACAGAAAGGAAGCGCTATGAAAACAGCGGTTTATCCGGGCAGTTTCGATCCAATAACCTACGGTCACTTGGACATAATAAAACGTGCGGCTTCAATGTTTGACAAAGTAATTGTTGCCGTAATGTGTAATTCAGCGAAAACTCCATTGTTCACATTGGATGAACGTGTTAAAATGATTAAAGAGTCTGTAACTGGAATTGACAACGTTGTTGTTGAATCTTTCAGTGGACTTTTAATCGATTATTGCAAGAAAGAAAACATACATATCGTCATCCGTGGACTAAGAGCGATAACCGATTTCGAATATGAACTCCAGATTGCACAGACCAATAAGGAGTTGTCACATGATGAGGTCGATACGGTTTTCCTCACAACTAATATCAAATACTCATATCTTAGCAGCTCTGTGGTAAAAGAGGTCGCAAGTTATAAAGGTGATATATCACCTTGTGTTTCAGATTTTGTCGCAACAGCTCTATACAAAAAGTTTGAAAAACAGAAAGATCAGGGGGATGTATAAATGACCAGCAAAATCGAGCAGTTAATTGATGAGATCGAGACTTATATTGATAATTGTAAGCCTCAGCCATTGTCACAAACAAAGATTATTGTAAATAAAGAGGAAATTGATGAGCTTTTACGTGAGCTTCGTCAAAAAACTCCCGAGGAAATTAAGAAATATCAGAAGATCATCAGTAATAAAGAAGCCATCTTAAACGATGCGCGCAGAAAAGCCGAAGATATAGTAAATCAGGCTACAATAAAAACAAACGAGCTTATAAATGAGCATGAGATCATGCAGCAGGCTTATGCTCAGGCCAATGAAGTCGTTTCACAGGCTGCTGTTCAGGCGAAAGAAATTCTGGACAATGCAATGACCGAAGCCAACAGCATGAAATCGGCAGCCGTTCAATATACAGATCAGCTCCTTGCGGGAGTTGAAGATATCATCACTCAGTCTATAGATGTAACAAGCAAGAGTACAGATGATATCGTAGAGACAATAAAGCAGAACAGCATCAATATGGTAAAAGAGATTTCTCAGAGTACAGACAGCGTTCTGTCTGCGCTCACTCAGTATGGTGAAGTTATCAAGTCTAACAGAGCGGATTTAAGACCGCCTGAGACTGTTTCAACCAATACTGTACCTGCCGAGGAAAATTCAACGGGCGAGTCTCAGGGACAGGGACTTACCGAGCAGGAAGCCATTAATCTTGATATGCTGAACGGTTAAACAGAATAGCTAAGCTGCCGCTTTTTTGCGACAGCTTTTTACATTTTCAGTAGGAACCAAGGATTTTGTTTTAAAAAGAAAAGAGGAGAGAAGTATGAGAAGATCTATCGCAACTATTGTTACAGCCGCTTTGTTATCTGTAAGCGGACTTATTCCGTCAACTGTTGTTACTTCAAATGCAGCCGATAAGCCGGTGGTTATCGTTATCGATCCCGGACACGGCGCAGACAACCGCGGTGCGGAGTACAACGGTCTTACCGAGAAAAATATCAACCTTACGGTTGCGAATTCAATGAAAGCGGAACTTGAAAAGTATGACAATGTAACCGTTTATATGACAAGAAATGCAGATCAGGGGCTTTCTCTTGAAGACAGAGCTGCTTTTGCACAGAGTGTAAATGCAGATTTCCTGTTCAGCCTTCATTTCAACGCTTCCAAGGATCATAACTTCTATGGATGCGAAGTTTGGACATCTGCATTTGGTAACCAGTACCAGAAGGGAACAGATTTCGGAAAGATTGAGATCGCAGAGCTCGGAAGCCTCGGAATTTATCAAAAGGGCGTTAAGACCAAGATCGGATCAAAGGGATCTGATTATTACGGTGTTATCAGAGCATGTACTGCAAGAAATATCCCCGGTGTAATTATTGAGCATGCATATATCGATCACGGTTATGATGTTCAGAAGGTTAAGTCACAGAATTTTTACGCTCAGCTCGGTGTAAAGGACGCAACTGCCGTTGCAAAGTATTTCAAGCTTAAGTCTTCAAAGACAGGAGCCGATTTCTCGGGATTTAAGTATGATCCCACACCCGCACCCGCAGGTCCCGTTCGTCAGGATGAAACAGCCCCCGATGTATGTGATATAAAAGTTCTTGCATCAAGCAGGAAGGACGGAAACGTTCTTGTTCAGATGACAACCAAGGATAATCAGAGTCCTGTTGCTTATTTTGCATACAGCTATGATGGCGGTAAGACTTTCAGTCCTTTCCAGATGTGGGACAGATCCAAGGAAACTCAGTCATATAATGTAAAGGTTCCTGCCGGATATGAAAATCCCGTGATCGTATGCCGCGCATATAATATTTATGAACTCGGTAAGGAAAGCAATGCTGTTCCTGTAAAGGATTATTGATCTTGAGACTCGATAAATATCTGGGTGACCACAATTTAGGAACCCGAAAACAGATAAAAGAATATTTGAAAAACGGTCGTTGTACGGTAAACGGTATTGTTGCCGTTAAACCTGATGTACATATAAACGAACTGTCTGATGAGATTGCTTTTGATGGTAAAGTGCTTTCTTATGCCCGCTTTCACTACTTCATGCTGTATAAACCGGCAGGAGTAGTGTCTGCGACAAATGACAAAAGAAATGTTACCGTTCTCGATCTTCTTAAAGAAGAGAATTTAAAGAATTTAAGCCCCTGCGGAAGACTTGATATAGACACCGAGGGGCTGCTTCTGATAACTGACGACGGAGTGATGATACATAATCTGTTGTCTCCCAAAAAACATGTGGACAAGGTATATGAAGTCCATATAGCCCATGAACTTTCGGAAGAAGATATCAAAAGACTTACAGACGGAGTTGATATCGGAGATAAGAACGATGACGGTTCCGTTAAGCCAACGCTTCCTGCGGTTGTAACGCAGAAGGGACGTGACAACGACGGAAATCCCGTTATCGAACTTACCATACACGAAGGCCGTTTTCATCAGGTTAAAAGAATGCTTGAAGCGGTCGGAAATGAAGTTCTTTTTCTTAAAAGACTTTCAATGGGGCCGCTTTTTCTTGATGAAAAATTAGCGCCCGGTGAGTATAGAGCACTCACGGATGAAGAAATAAAGAAGTTAAGTAAGAACTGATATTATATTCTTATATTTTTTACGGATGGTGAATAAAGTGAGTCTTCACAGAGTATATAAAGGCGATTTTGGTTATATCACATACAGAAAAAAGGTTGCAATATTTAGAACGGTTATATGCCTTGCGATCACTGTCGGAATATATCTGACAGGTCTTTTCAGATACGGTTCGCAAAAAAATGTTATGAGTATCATCGCGGCTCTCGGATGCCTTCCTACGGGCTGGAGTGCCGTAAATATGATAATGTTCATAAAAGCAAGAGCATGCACCGAAAGTGACAAGAATAGGATCGAAGCATGCAGAGGCGGGCTTCTTATTCATTACGACCATGTGATAACGGCTTATGATAAGAATTTCAATGTGTCCGCATCAACCGTTCTTGATAAGAATATTTGTTGCTATTCTTCGGATGGAGATATTGATGAGATTGACTGCGAAAAACATATCAAAAAAATGATCGCTCAAAGCGGTTATTCAAGTTACAGTATCAAGATATTTACGGATATCGAAAAATTCTGCGAAAGGCTTACTCAGCTTGAGAAGCTTCGCGCAGATAAAAATATCGATCCCGTAGCAATTGAAGAGAGTTGGATTCCCGGAACGACACAGACTCCTGCATCAATTCTTTTGTCCATTTCATTATAAGGGTGACCATGAAAGAAATTAAAATCGGAAAAAACGTAGCGGGAAAGCGCCTTGACAGCTTCTTGAAGGGGTATCTTCCTGGAGCTTCCGGCGGATTTATTTATAAGATGCTGCGTAAAAAGAATATTACTCTAAACGGCAGTAAAGCTGACGGAACAGAGAAACTTAGCGAAAACGATCTTATTAAGATCTTTTTTTCTGACGAAACGTTCGCTAAATTCAAAGGAAATAGTGACGGTATAAAGAATGTCGGCAGTGTCGACAAAGAAATTGACCTTTCAAAATACGGAGATGTAAGGGTTGTCTACGAAGATGACAATATTATTCTTGCATCAAAGCCTGTAGGACTTCTTTCGCAGAAAAGTTCTCCGAAAGATATAAGTTTAAACGACTGGCTGATTGATTATCTTTTGTCCGAAAAAAGCGAAGCGACAAAAGATCTTGACGTATACAAGCCTTCTATATGCAACAGGCTCGACCGCAATACTGGAGGAATCGTCATCTGCGCAAAATCACTTCCCGGCGCGCGGGAAATGAACAAGCTTTTAAAGAGCAGAAATCTTGATAAGTATTACAGGACGATAGTTTCTGGAAATCTTACCGAAAGTATTTATCTAAAGGGCTTTTTATATAAAGATGAAAAGAAAAATAAGGTCTTTATAAAAAAGAATGACCCAAAAGATGAAAGATATTCATATATCGAAACTCAGATTGTTCCTGTAAAATATAATAAGGATGCGGACCTTACCATGCTTGAAGTTAAGCTTATAACCGGAAAGCCGCATCAGATAAGGGCTCATCTTTCAAGTATCGGACATCCTCTTATAGGCGATGTCAAATACGGCGGAAAAGTATACAAGAAAGTCGATCATCAGCTTCTTTTTTGTTATAGGATATGTTTTCCGGATGATATGTCCGATGAATTTGAAAATATCAGGGGAAGAGAATTTAAGACGGATCTTCCCGATGTTTACAATAGATTTTTTGAATAATAACATGCTGCAAAACAGTGTTATCATAAATACATTATAAAGGGGAATACAATGCCGACCTGGAAATCAAGAGGACTTCGAGGTTCTACTTTGGAGGAACTTATTAACAGGACAAACGAAAGGTACAATGAGCTTTCGCTTGCTCTTATTCAGAAGATCCCGACTCCGATAACTCCCATACAGATTGATAAGAGTACAAGACATATTACGCTTGCATATTTTGAGCAAAAGAGTACCGTCGATTATATAGGTGTCGTGCAGGGGATTCCCGTTTGTTTTGATGCAAAAGAGTGCGCGGCGGAGACGTTTGCGCTTGAAAATATCCATCCGCATCAGGTTGAGTTTATGAAAACTTTTGAAAAGCAGGATGGGATTGCTTTTTTTCTGATCTATTATACGGGACTTAATGAATTTTATTATCTGCCGCTCAGAAAGCTGTGTGAATTCTGGGAAAGAGCGGAAAACGGCGGAAGAAAAAGCTTCAGACACGATGAATTGTCAGAAGAATATGTAATTAAGTCTCCCGGTGAAAATGGTCTTCTTATTCCTTATCTGGATGCACTTCAAAAAGACTTGGATGCCAGATAATAAAAGTGATTGACAGCTTTATAAAATTGATGTTAAACTCTGTGGTATAGTAATTAATTAGCACTGTGCAATACTAAAGTGCATGTGCTTTTTATATTTTTTTGTTTTTGGTTTTTGATTTTTATGACATACAAATTAAGTGAGGTTTTTATGAATAAAGTTCTTTTACATACTCCGGACGGAGTACGTGATGTATACGGAAGTGAATACAGCGACAGACTTATTATCGAAAACAAGATCCACAACGTGATCAAGAGCTACGGTTATAGCGATATTGATACGCCTACGTTTGAGTTCTTTGATGTTTTTGCAGAGGAGATCAATGCTTCGGATGCACGTGAACTCTATAAGTTTTTTGATAAGGACGGAAATACTCTGGTTCTCAGACCCGATTTTACGCCCGCGATCGCACGCTGCGCATCAAAGGTGATGCTTGAGGATTCGAAGCCTGTGAGAGTTTGCTATAAAGGCAAGACTTTCCTTAATACGTCAAGCCTTCAGGGTAAGCTCAAAGAGAATACAAATATCGGCGTTGAGCTTATGAATGACTCTTCGGTATATGCCGATGCGGAGAATATAGCTCTTTTGATCGAGGCTCTTAAGAGCACGGGACTTACAAATTTCCAGATCAGTATCGGTGATGCGGATTATTACAAGGGAATCTGCGAAGAAGCCGGAATCGATGCAGAGACAGAGGAAGAGATCAGAGAGCAGATCATTGATAAGAATATTTTTGCCGTTGAGGGTATCTTGAGTGAGAGAAATGTTCCCGAGAAATATCGCGGGCTCATCGGTAAAGTTGCTGAATTTATCGGAACCGATCAGGCACTTGATAAGGCTCAGAACGAAGTCAGCAACAAGCGTTCACTTGATGCGATAAAGAGACTCAAGGATCTCTACAGGGTTCTTACAAATTACGGTGTTGAGAAATATGTTTCTTTTGACCTCGGAATCCTCAGTAAATTCAACTACTACACAGGCGTGATCTTTCTTGCGTATACATACGGCGTGGGAGATGCGATTGCCAAGGGCGGAAGATATGATAATCTTCTCGGAAAATACGGAACGGATGCTCCTTCAATCGGTTTTTCAATTGTGATCGACGATCTTATGTCGGCTCTTTACAGACAGAATGCTGAGGTTGAGCATGAAGCCGAGCGCGTTGTCATAACATACAATGAGAACAATTTTGAGGAAAAGCTTAGCAAAGCAAAAGAACTTAGACAGAATGGCACAAATGTTGCTTTGGAGGCTGAATGATCGGAGGAGACATGAGATACTTAACTTTTGCTCTTGGAAAAGGCAGACTTGTAAAAGATACAATGGAACTTTTGAATAAATGCGGGATTGAATGCGAGGAAGTTCTTGATAAGAAGACAAGAAAACTTATTTTTACAAACGAGGAACTCGGACTTAAGTTCTTTCTTGCAAAGGGACCCGATGTGCCGACTTACGTGGAATACGGAGCCGCCGATATCGGAATTGTCGGAGCGGATACAATCCTTGAAGAGAACAGACGTGTATATGAAGTCCTCGATCTCGGATTCGGAAAGTGCAGGATGTGTGTGTGCGGACCGCATGATGCAAAAAGCCTTTTGGAACATCGCGAGATGATCCGCGTTGCAAGCAAATATCCCAATATTGCAAAAGATTACTTTTTTAATAAAAAGCATCAGACCGTAGATATCATAAAGCTTAACGGATCTGTTGAGCTCGGACCTATTGTTAATCTCTCGGATGTTATCGTTGATATAGTTGAGACGGGTTCCACACTGAGAGAGAACGGACTTGAAGTTCTTGAGGAAATCTGTCCGTTGTCTGCAAGGGTAATCGTTAATCAGGTTAGCATGCAGATGGAAACAGAGCGAATCAGAAAGCTCATCAATGCCATGAAGGAGAATTTATAAGATATGCGCACATTAAAACTTACAGAAGAGACTCAGAGTGAACTTCTCGGAAATCTTTTAAACAGAAATCCCGGAAGCTACACAGAGTATGAGAATATTGTAAACGATATAATCGATAATGTCAGAAAGAACGGCGATAAGGCTGTTTTCGAATACACTCTTAAATTTGACAAGAGCGAGCTTAACGCTTCAAACATAAGAGTTACAGAGGATGAGATCAAGGAAGCTTATAAAGAACTTGATCCCAAGTTTGTTGAAGTTATGAAAAAGAGCGCTGAGAACATCCGCGTATTTCATGAGAAGCAGAAGAGAAACTCATGGATTGATACAAGAGAAGACGGAAGCATTCTCGGACAGCGTATCCTTCCCATCGAGATCTCGGGCGTTTATGTGCCGGGCGGAAAGGCAGCTTATCCTTCAAGCGTTCTTATGAACGTTGTTCCTGCCAAGGTTGCGGGTGTTGAGCGAATTGTTATGTGTACACCTCCCGGAAAAGACGGAAAGGTAAATCCCGGAACTTTGGTTGCAGCAGATATCGCAGGTGTTACGGAAGTTTACAAGGTCGGAGGAGCTCAGGCTATTGCTGCCATGGCCTTTGGAACGGAGAGTATTCCCAAGGTTGATAAGATCACAGGCCCCGGAAATATCTTTGTTGCTCTTGCAAAGAAAGCTTGCTTTGGGCACGTTTCAATCGATTCCATCGCAGGCCCCAGTGAGATCCTGGTTGTTGCGGATGAGACCGCAAATGCAAGATATGTTGCCGCAGATCTTCTTTCACAGGCAGAGCACGATGAACTTGCAAGCGCTATTCTTGTTACAACTTCAGAGAAGCTTGCAAATGACGTTTCTGCTGAGATCGAGGGATTTTTAAAAGAGCTTTCAAGAACGGATATTATCAAGAAATCTCTTGATAACTACGGATATATTTTTATTGCTGATGATATGGATGCCGCTGTGGATGCCGCAAATGCAATTGCATCCGAGCACCTTGAGATTATTACAAAGGATCCGTATGAGGTTATGACTAAGATAAAGAATGCGGGAGCTATTTTCTTGGGCGCTTATTCTTCAGAGCCTCTCGGAGATTATTTTGCAGGTCCCAATCACATTCTTCCGACAAACAGAACTGCAAGATTTTTCTCACCTTTAAATGTTGACGATTTTATGAAGAAAACAAGTATCATTTCATATTCGAGAGATGCTCTTTGCAAGGTTCACGAAGATATTGAACTATTTGCCAAAGAAGAGGGACTTACTGCTCACGCAAATTCGATAGCTGTAAGATTTGAATGATATAATACGGTTGTTATTGTATTGCTTGATATTGTAAATACCGATAATTACTTTTTGTAATTGTATATAATTGTTTTAAAATTGCAAGTGTACTTTCTAAAAAGTCCATAAAATGCAAGTTTACAGTTTTTAGTCATTAAATAACAACAATATTTTGTACTTAACAACAAGGAGACACAAGCTATGGATAACAGAATTGCAAGTGTTACCCGAAACACTAAAGAGACTCAGATTACCGTGACCATCAATCTTGACGGAACGGGAACAAGTGATATTTCAACAGGCATCGGCTTTTTTGACCACATGCTTGAAGGATTTGCAAAACACGGTCTGTTCGATCTTACCGTGAAGGTTACGGGAGATCTGAATGTTGACGGACACCACACTGTCGAGGATACAGGAATTGTTCTTGGGCAGGCTATATTGCAGGCGGTCGGGGACAAGAAGGGAATCAAGAGATACGGAAGCATGATCCTTCCAATGGATGAAACTCTTGTCATGAGTGCCGTGGATCTTTGCGGAAGACCTTATTTTGTGATGGATGCGGATTTTAACGCGCCGATGGTCGGAGATTTTGACACACAGCTTGTGAGTGAGTTTTTCTATGCTGTTTCTTATGCAGCAATGATGAATATTCACCTCAGAGTTATAACGGGATATAACGAGCACCACAAGATTGAAGCCATGTTTAAAGCATTTGCCAAGTCGCTTGATGAGGCTACATGTTTCGATCCAAGAATCAATGATGTTCTCAGTACAAAAGGAGCCCTTTAAATTATGACAGACAACAAGAAATTTATCCCTTGCATTTATCTTTGCGAAGATAAGGCATGGTCTGACTTTACGAAAACAGATGTTATCAGCGAAGATCCCGCAGCTCTTGCGGAAGCTTATTCGGATGCGGGTGCCGACGAGCTTATAGTTTTCGATCTTTCACCCGAAGGAAATGATAAGCTCCACGAAGATTCACTTCATATGCTTCAGAAGATCTGCAAAGCCGTTGACGTTGATGTTTTAGGCGCAGGAAACGTAAAGCGCATGGAGGATATCAAGAAACTTCTGTATGCGGGATGCAAAAAGGCATTTCTTAATTATTCAAAAGAGGGTAACAGAGAAATTCTTAAAGAAGTTTCGGATAAGTTCGGCAAGGACAAGATTGGCATCTGCTACAGTAATCCTCAGGATATAACAAATGATATCGAAAATGTCGATAATCTTGCATCGGAGCTTATATTTATAGGCGAAAACGGTAAGTTTATGACAAATTCTCTTTTGCCCGTTGTATTATATGTTGCTTCAGGCGATGACAATAGCCTTATAGAGAATCTTAAATCCGAGAAGATTCAGGGTGTTACCGGAACATACGTAAATGCAAATTACGGAAGGATAAACGAATGGAAGGATGTCTGCAAGAGCGAAGGCATACCTGTATTTAGACTTGAAGCTGCTTTTTCATGGGATCAGCTTAAGAAAAATTCCGAAGGTATGGTTCCCGTAATTGTTCAGGACTATCGTACGGATCAGGTTCTTATGCTTGCTTATATGAACGAGGAAGCCTATAACACTACGATCAAGACCGGCAAGATGACATATTTTAGCAGAAGCCGCAACGAGCTTTGGATCAAGGGCGAGACAAGTTCGCATTATCAATACGTAAAGTCAATCTATACGGATTGCGACTACGACACGATTCTTGCGAAGGTTAAGCAGATAGGCGCAGCTTGTCATACAGGAAAGTATTCCTGCTTCTTTAATGAGATTGCCAGCAGAAACTACACCGAAAAGAACCCTCAGAAGGTTCTTGACAGCGTGTTTGATGTTATCAAAGACAGAAAGGTCAATCCAAGAGAGGGCTCTTATACAAATTACCTGTTTGACAAAGGCGTGGACAAGATTCTTAAAAAGCTCGGTGAAGAGGCAACAGAGATCGTTATTGCTTCCAAAAATCCCGAGGAAAAAGAAATAGTTTACGAAATTTCTGATTTCCTGTATCATATGATGGTCCTTATGGCTGAGAAAAATGTCAGCTGGGAGGATGTTACAGACGAATTGTCAAGACGATAAGGGAAAAATATGAATTACAATTTAGCACTGTCAGATGACATACTTTTAAGTATCGAGAAACCTGAAAGATACATCGGCAACGAAGTCAACAGCATTATGAAGGATAAAAAAGCGGTTGATATTCGTTTTGCCATGTGTTTTCCTGATGTTTACGAGATTGGTATGTCACACCTGGGAATACAGATTTTATACGGAATGTTCAATTCTTTTGAGGACGTCTGGTGTGAGCGCGTTTATTCACCGTGGCTTGATATGGATGAAGTCCTCAGAAAAGAGGACATTCCTCTTTTTGCGTTGGAATCTCAAGAACCTGTTAAGGATTTTGATTTCCTCGGTTTTACTCTGCAATATGAAATGTGTTACACGAATATATTGCAGATTCTGGATCTTTCTAAGATTCCGCTTTTGGCAAAAGACAGAACATGGGATCATCCCATTGTTATAGGCGGAGGACCGTGTACATATAATCCGGAGCCTATCGCGGACTTTTTTGACATATTCTATATAGGCGAAGGCGAGACAAGATACAGAGAGATCTTTGATTATTATAAAAAATGTAAAGCCGACGGAACTTCAAGGGAAGATTTCCTTCATGCCTGTGCAAAGATGCCCGGTATCTATGTTCCGGGACTTTACAATGTCGAATACAAGGAAGACGGCACTATTAAATCCATGCTTCCGATATATGATGATGTTCCCAAAACCATCAAAAAAGAGATGTGTTTGGAAATATCAGATGTTTTTTATCCGACCAAACCTGTTGTCCCCTATATCAAGATAACTCAGGACAGAGTTGTTCTCGAGATCATGAGAGGATGCATCAGAGGATGCAGATTCTGTCAGGCCGGACAGCTCTATAAACCTCTCAGGGAAAAAGATGTCGAGCATCTTAAGGAACTTGCCATTGAATCGCTTAAGAATACGGGATATGAAGAAATCTCACTTAGCTCTCTGAGTTCAAGTGATTATTCAAAACTTCCCGAGCTTATAGATTTCCTGATAAAGAGCTGTAATGAGAGAAAGGTCAATATTTCTCTTCCTTCGCTTAGAATTGATGCGTTTTCGCTTGATGTTATGAGTAAGGTTCAGGATGTAAAAAAGAGCAGTCTTACATTTGCGCCCGAAGCCGGTACTCAGAGAATGAGAGATGTTATAAATAAAGGTCTTACCGAGGAAGATATCTTAAGAGGCTCACATGAGGCATTTCTCGGAGGCTGGAACAAAGTTAAGCTCTATTTCATGCTCGGACTTCCGACAGAGACGGATGATGATATCCTGGGAATCGGAGAGATTGCCAATAAGGTTGCTGCGGAATATTTCGAGACCGTTCCGAAGGAAAAGAGAAACGGAAGAACAATTGATATTGTTGCAAGTACGTCGTTCTTTGTGCCAAAGCCGTTTACACCTTTCCAGTGGGCTCCCATGAATACGAAAGAAGAGTTCCTTGAAAAGGCCAATAAGACAAGAAAAGGCATCATGTCACAGCTTAACCAGAAGCATATCAAGTACAACTGGCACGAAGCAGATGCAAGTATGATGGAAGGTGTTCTTGCAAGAGGCGACAGAAAGCTTTGCGATGTCATCCTGAAAGCATATGAAAAAGGCTGTATCTTTGATGCCTGGGGCGAGTATTTCAAGTTTGACTTATGGATGGATACCTTCAAGGAATGCGGAGTTGATCCAATGTTCTATACTGTAAGGGAGAGAAGCGACGATGAGATTTTCCCTTGGGATATATTAAACTGCGGTGTTACCAAGGCATTCCTTCTTCGTGAATGGAAAAATGCTCTTGCAGGAAACAAGTCAAGCAACTGCAGAAACGGCTGTCTTGGCTGCGGAGCCGCTTCATACGGCGTCGGAGTTTGCTTTGAGAACAAACTCAAGTAAAAAGGATAAATATATACATGAATAAATTACGTCTAAAATTTTCCAAAAACGGCCCGATCAAATTTATCGGCCATCTTGATGTAATGAGGTATTTTCAGAAGGCTATAAGAAGAGCCGAGATAGACATTAAGTATTCTGAAGGCTTCAGTCCGCATCAGATCATATCTTTTGCCCAACCGCTCAGCGTAGGTGCCACAAGCGACGGCGAATACATGGATATTACGGTTAATACCATGAATAGCGCCGAAGATATCATGAACAGGTTAAACGCTGTTATGAATGAGGGTATTGAGATTCTTGCGATAAGAGAACTTTCGGATGAAGACGAAAAGGCTATGACCGCGGCTTATGCGGCAAAATATAGAATTTCTTTCAGGGAAAAATTTATCCCTGATTACGACTGGATTGAGAAATTCAGGGCATATCTTTCTCTTGATACGCTTCCTGCAATGAAGAAAACAAAGAAGGGCGAAAAAGAAATTGATATGAAGCCTTTAATATTTGATTTTTCTTTTAACAAGGAAGAGGGATACGTTGAGCTCTTGCTCAGTATGAGCAGCAGTGCGACTTTAAAGCCGGCGCTTTTGCTACAGGGCTTTTTTGACCATATCAAAGAGGAACTTGCGCCTCATGCGATGGCAATTCACAGACTTGATATATACAGGCTTGTCGAAAACGAAGATAAGCCCTATATTGAGCCATTTATAACAGATGATATGCAAACGAGGTTTTATTTAAATGTCTGAGATTATTATTTCCGAATATTTGAATACGCCTGTTGTAACTGCTTTTATCGGCAATAAGATGGAGTATCTTTCTTTTGTAAGAGATAATGAGCTTGGAAATATTTATGTTGCCAAAGTCGATCATATCGTAAAGAACATAAATGCCGCTTTTGTCAGATATGACAAGGATAAGACCGGATATCTTCCTCTCAAAAACATAACGGGTGCTTGTGTTATCAATCGCAAATTTACAAGCGATGACACTCTGAAAAACGGTGACGATGTTATTGTTCAGGTGGAATCCGAGGCAGTTAAGACCAAGAAGACCAAGCTTACAACAAATCTGTCGGTATCTGATAATTATGTCGCCGTAACTCTCGGAAAATACGGCGTCGGCTCATCGATAAAGCTTTCTGACGATATAAGAACGTTTCTTTCTGATAAGATAAAAGAAGATTATGAAAATATCATGGATGCTTATCACGAAAAACTTTCAGGCGCAACGGCGGGGATCATAATAAGGACACAGGCTTCAGAAATTGAGGAAGAGAAAGCCTTTAACGTTATCGAGGATTCATTTAAGTCCTGCCTTGATGAACTGGCAAAAATCCTGTCAGACGGAAGAAACAGGACGACTTACAGCTGCATTCACAGGTCGGATAACGGAAACACGGCGCAGCATATTGAAAATGCCGAAGCTTTTCTTAAAGTTAGAGGTGAATCGGATTATTCCGTCATTGAAGATACGGGTATTCACGGCATCAGATCTGCAATCGACGATCTTAAACACAGGAAAGTGTGGCTCAAGAGCGGCGCATATATCATAATCGAACAGCTTGAGAGCTTTAATGCGATCGATGTTAATACGGGTAAAGCCATTAAGGGAAAAGATGATATTGCCTTTAAGGTAAATCTTGAAGCTGTAAACGAGATATTCAGGCAGATACGCCTAAGGAATCTCACCGGCATGATCCTTATAGATTTTATCAATATGGATGATGACGAAAAATACGAAGAACTGATACATAAAGTTAAAGCGTTCTGTAAATATGAGCAGGTACATACGTGCTTTATAGACGTGACGGGGCTTGGCATAATGGAGCTCACCCGAAACAAAAACGATAAAACGTTAAAAGAAATATTGAAGGATGTCGAAAAAGCTGTTGACAACAGTATTTATCAATGATATTATATCTTGGTATGCCGCATAACTAGGCTTAAGTGGTTTTATCCCGCCAAAGTTAGCGAGTTTTTTGAAGAAGGAGGTAACTTATGTACGCAATTATTGTAACTGGTGGTAAGCAGTACAAAGTTTCCGAGGGCGATGAGATCAAGGTAGAGAAGCTTGATGTAGAGCCTGGAAAAG
>ODAI011166775.1_pt1 | contig 89190 bp, 63 predicted proteins | sample 1539321 | NCBI WGS metagenome assembly ODAI01 (sample SAMN02144231, study PRJEB22623) | gut metagenome | biome: sheep rumen | host: Ovis aries | place: New Zealand | reverse complement strand
TGTTATAACGGAATCCAGTATAAAGATTATATCGGAAAAGTATATGGAAATTTAAAAGTTATCGATGTAAAAGGTAATAAAGCAGTTTGTGAATGCACCTGTGGTAATAAAAAAGAAATACAAATACCGCAGCTCCGTATTTATAAAACTTGCGGGGAATGTTATAACGGACAGCCATATTCTAGTTTCATCGGAGAAAAACACGGTAATTTAGTATGTGTATCTATTGTAAAAGAAAAACTAAGTACAAAACTCAAATGTAAATGTATTTTATGTGGTGAAGAAACAGAAATTGGTTTCTCTGCTTTTCATAATGGAAGAATAAAAAAATGTAAAAAATGTTATAACGGAATCCAGTATAAAGATTATATCGGAAAAGTATATGGAAATTTAAAAGTTATCGATGTAAAAGGTAATATAGCTGTTTGTGAATGTACCTGTGGTAATAATAAAGAAATACAAATACTACAGCTTCGTAATTATAAAACTTGCGGGGAATGTTATAACGGAATACAGTATAAAGATTATGTCGGAAAAGTATATGGAAGTTTAAAAGTTATCGATGTAAAAGGTGTTAAAGCAGTTTGTGAATGTACCTGTGGTAATAAAAAAGTATTAGATATATATAGACTTCAAGGTTCTAAAACTTGCGGGGAATGTTATAACGGAATACAGTATAAAGATTATATCGGAAAAATATATGGAAATTTAAAAGTTATCGATGTAAAAGGTGGTAAAGTAGTTTGTGAATGTACCTGTGGTAATAAAAAAGTATTAGATATATATAGACTTCAAGGTTCTAAAACTTGCGGGGAATGTTATAACGGGCAGCCATATTCTAGTTTCATCGGAGAAAAACACGGTAATTTAGTATGTGTATCTATTGTAAAAGAAAAACTAAGTACAAAACTCAAATGTAAATGTATTTTATGTGGTGAAGAAATAGAAATTGTTGCATCAGCTTTTCTTACTGGAGCTTATCTTTCATGCGGGAAATGTTATAACGGAATACAGTATAAAGATTATATCGGAAAAGTATATGGAAATTTAAAAGTTATCGATGTAAAAGGTAATAAAGCAGTTTGTGAATGTACCTGTGGTAATAAAAAAGAAATTGGTTTGTCTGCACTTCAACGTTCAAAAGCCTGCGGGAAATGTTATAACGGAATCCAGTATAAAGATTATGTCGGAAAAATATATGGAAATTTAGTAATAAAAAATATTATTTCTTCTAAAGAGTTGGAGGATTATCATCAGAAAAGACGTGGAATAATAGCTATTTGTTATTGTAATAATTGTAATAAAATAAATTACAAATTTCTTTCAGACCTTGTTATTGGTAAAAAAGTTTTATGTAATTTTTGCAGAGAAGGTGACCCAATTCTTAAAAATAGATGTACTTACGACTATAAAAACTTGAATAAATATATCGGTAAGGTTTTTGGTTTTGTTACAATTATTTCCTTAAAAAAAGGAAAAAGAGGTGGTGTAATTGCAAGTTGTAAATGTTCTTGCGGGAATGATTGTGATTTCAGATTGGCTTATTTGCTAGATAAGAAAAGAGATAATTTTTGCGGATATTGTTATCATGGAGTGCCTTATGAAACTTTTATCGGAAAAACATACGGTTATCTTACTGTCAAAGATTTTTGTAAAAAAAATAACAAAGGTAGAATAAAATTTATTTGTGATTGTAAATGTGGGAAAAAAAATGGAATTTATGAAATCAGTAATCTTAAGTCTGGGGTAACTGCTTCTTGCGGGTGTTTAAGAACAAAAATAACGGCATTAAAACATATTCCTTTCAACAAGCTGCATATAATATCGACTTCAACTAATAATGAAGGAGGTTTACGTTATATCTGCAAGTGCGACTGCGGTAACGAAATTGAAGTTCTGGAATCTGATTTGTTTACTGGTAAAGTAACTTGCTGCAAAAATTGTAATTTTAAAAATTAAATGTACACACAGGTTTCGCTTTCGTTTGTGTATAAACACCATAAAAACGAAGTCGCAGGAGTGAGCTGACGATTAACCGATGAAGGTTATCTGCTGATTAAATTAACGTCAAAATGCTGGTTGTGCCGGACATTACCAGCGGCTCGAAATAATCCGGTTTTTATTGACATATAGCCTTTAGTTTATTATACTGTACTACAATTGTATTACAGTATATTTTGAGGTATATGTTATGAGTAATTTATTGCAGGTAAGGATTGATAATTCTGTCAGGACACAGGCTGAAGAAATATTTCATAATCTTGGATTAGATATGTCTTCTGCTGTAAGGTTATTTTTGAATAGAGTTATTTTGGAACAGGGGCTTCCTTTTAGAATGTCTTTGCCTTCAGATAAGGAAGAAGATTTTTTTAATCCTGTATCTTATCTTGAAACTCATTGAGGTTTTTATGGTATATGAACTTTGGCACAAAAATGTAAATGTACTCTCTGTTGAATATGAACCTGAAACAAATAAATTTGGAAAAGTTCTTTCAGTATATGACGAAAAACATATTCCTGTTGGTATTCAGAATATTCCGAATCATACTCTTTCTCAGGGATTACAATTCTGGTGGCAAAGCAGACTTATACCGAAAAACCGTTCAAACTTTAAAATAAACAATCCTGACATTGAACTTCTTTTGACAGGCTCAAATGGATTTAATTTAAGCGACCAGTATTGGATTAAAAATGAAAAATCCGATATGACCTGGGAAAAAGGAAACTTTTTTACAAATCCTTTTAATGAAGATATTGGTGAATATATAACAGGTACAAGACAAGGACATTACAATCTTCAGAACATGACATCACACAGTCCTGATTTATTTTCAAATGGGCAACAGGATAAAAGGTGGGTAATAGAAAAAGGAACAAGATTTCTTGTAAAGTATGGTCGTCCACCATATTATGAACAGCCTTTTAATGAGATGCTTGCAACAGAGATTTGCCGCAGACTTGGTATTCCACATGTACAGTATAGTTTACTTGTAAAGGGAAAAACTGAACCTTTGATTTACTCTATGTGTCCTTGCTTTGTAAATACTGATACAGAATTTGTTCCAGCTGGATTCATTCAGTATATAAATGCAAAAGAAAAACAAACTTCAAATTACAATCATCTGTTGGAATGTTGTAAGAAAAGCAAATTTCGAGACATAGGTGAAATAGAAAAATCTTTTATGCAGATGAATTTGATTGATTATATTACTGCAAATACTGACAGGCATTATGGTAATTTTGGTTTTTTACGTAATGCTGAAACATTAGAATGGATTGGACCAGCACCTAATTTTGATACAGGGAATGCAATGTTTTATGAATATCCTACTTCTGATTTACGTAGAAGTTCATCTTTAATGGATAATGTTATAAGCAGAAGTTTTGCTGCAAGTCAGAAAAAACAGGCAGAAAAGTTTTCTGATAAAATTGCATTACTTGATTTTGATTTTAAGAAACTTGAAGGCATCAAGGATTATTATGAAGATCTGCTTTCAAGAAATCCTAAGGAAGATGCAGAACGGATTCGTCTTCTAAGTAATATGCTTTTAAAAAGGATAGAGAATTTTAAAGATATTGTTTATTCAAGAAATTCGGTAAGTAAAGATTTTATCTGTATTTTAAGTAACGATACTTCTAATCTTCGTGTAATGGATAAAATCAAAATTGCCAGAAAACAGATATATGAGAATGACAATAATAAAGGAATCCTTGTGGATAAATATTTGCAAAGCATTAAAACAAAAAGCGTTGAAGAATTTGAAAAAGTAGTTCAAAAAGAAATAAACAAAGTTCTGAATAAGCAAAAAAGAACACTAAATAATAATAAATCTATTTCTGCCAATTCAGGACTTGGAATGTAATTTATGCACAAAGATGAAATAACCGGAGAAGAAGTCATTGATTATGACTTTCTTGGAAAAAAACTTTATCCTCCAAAAAAGCTTAAAATGACTGATGCTGGAAAAGAGATTGCAGCTTTTTTCCGTGAACTTGATAAGTTTTATTATCCTTCTAAAAGGCTTTCTGATAATTCTAATACATCTTTTTTTCGTGGTCATGCAGCTCAAAAGCAGCCGTGTACAGTTAAAATGTATTACACAGAAACTAAAGCAAAGCATATTGAATTTCTACGTAATTACATGCCGCAAAAAAATAAGAAACAGGTAATTGAAAAACCTGATCTGTTTAATGATGAATATGATGTAGTTCCTGAAAATGTAATCTTAAAATATGAAAGTGAAGCTGATGATTTAGGTTTTAAGTTTATCTTAAGTCCAGAAAGTCAGAATGTAGATATGAAAGTCCTTGTAAGGCAGTTTGTTAAAAATCTTGAAACAGTTACAGGACACAAATTTTCATGGATGGCCGTGACTCATACAGATACTGACCATATTCATTCTCATTTACTTATTAATGGTATTGATAAGAAAAGCAAAGAAAAATTCCGTTTTGACAGGGCAATTGTTAAAAATGTTGCCAGAGGTCTTGCAATGGATATCTGTACAAGTCTTGTAGGGCAGAGGAGTCGAGAAGCAATTGAAGCTTCAAGAAATAATCTTCCATATCTTAAAAGATGGACAAAGATTGATGAACATATTGAAAATTATTATGGATATACTCTGTTCCCGGTTCCAAAGATTGTCGGAGATGCAGAATATTCTGCATCTAAACAGACTGTAGATAATACTGAAATTCTTAGGCTCAATACTCTTGTACAGATGGGGCTTGCTATCTGTTATTCAAAAGAGCGACCGCCTCTTTATTATCTTGAAAAAGGATGGAAAGATAAACTTAAGGCAATAGGAAGATACAATACATATCTTGATGCAAGAAGCAAACTTAAGCTTGTTTCACCTTATAATCTGGAATTATATTCAGGTGAAACTGGTGAAATAAATGGTATAGTTACTAAAATATACAACATGAATGATGAAGATGTCTGGAATAATGCTGTAGTCATTGAGAACAGAAAAGAAAACAAGGCCTGGTATATTCCTACAAGAATTAAGCTTAAAGATGAAGATATTGGTAAGTTTATTTCTGTAAAAGCTGAGAAAAACCAGAAAGGTAAGCTTCGTCCTCTTATAACTATACATTCATAATACTTTGAAAGTGTAATATACAATAGTAATTGACACAAAGCTAAAAGTTATAATATAATTGTCATAAGCGCTAAATATAAAAAACTATTTTTTTTATAAAAGGCGCTTAATGGCTAAAAATGAATTTTTAAGGGAAGACCCAAAAAAATCTTCCAGAAAACTTATTTATGACCTCACAAACTTAATTATTCCGGTCCTCATTCTTATAATCGGTATTTTTCTCTCTACACAGAAGTTTGCAGAAATGATTGGATATAATCCACGCTATTGTGAAACCCCTATCTATATCTTAAAACATAACATTGGAAAATATCCTGCTGGTTATCCGATTTTTAATCCGATTGTAATTCTTATTACAATGTTTACAAATCCTTTTGACCATCTTGTACAGGATGCAATAGGACAGGCTGCTATTCCTGGAACTATATGTGCAGTAATTGCAGTATTTACATGGCTTACAATTTCAATTATTAGAAGCCGTGGATTTAATAAAAATGAACATCTTTATGGAACTGCCCGCTGGGCTACTAAAAAAGACCTTAAAAAGTTTGGCCTGTGTGAAAACCACGGTGTAGTTCTTGCCCAGCAGTATGACGCACAGACTGAAGCAATTATCAATAAAAAAGGTAATTTCGGCTTAAAAATGATAAAGCCTTCAAAGCTTATTTGTCATGCAGGAACCAGCCATACTTTGGTAATTGCTCCAACACGTTCGGGAAAAGGTGTAGGTACAGTTGTTCCGACACTTTGTTCTTATGGTATTCCAGATAAAAATGGCAAAAATGCTGCTTCGGTAATAGTTTTTGACCCAAAGGGTGAATTATATAATATGACTGCCGGTTTTAGACAGAAGTTCAGTCGGGTCATTAAGTTTTCACCTGTTCAAATGGAAACTGCCTGTTTTAATCCTCTGGAAGAAGTTGAACTTGATGAAAATGCTTTCCGTGACATCGGTACAATTCTTACAAATATTTTCCAGAAAGGTGAAAAGGGAGGAGATTCAAACTCAGACTTCTTTGATAATAACGCACGTGACCTTTTAACAGGTGTTATTTTCCATGTTCTTTCTGCTGTAAATGAAAGCGGACGGCCTTTGTATAAAAAAGAAGACCAGTGTATTGCAGGTGTTCTTCGTATCTTTGCAAGAGCATCTTCAGGAACAGACGAAGAAGGCAATCCGCTTCCAGCAGGTGAAGCTTTGCTTGATGAAATGATTAATTCAAAACACATCGATAAAAACGGTGAAGTTTCTGATTATATTCATGGCATTGTTCTGGATGTTGCTATGTCTGCAAAACAACAGCATGAAAAAGTTAGATCTGACATCATGCAGACGGTTCAGTCAAAACTTAATCTTTTCCGTGACCCGTTTATTCGTCATGTTACAAGTCATTCAGACTTCAAGCTTTCAGACTTCTACGAGTCAAAAGAACCAATTTCATTATACCTTACACTTCCATTCGGCGATGTTGACCGTATTATGCCTGTTTTCCAACTTATCATTGACTTTATTGTACGCCGCTTCTCTTCTGGGGAATTAAGGGCAGGTGAAAAAGAAAAAGTATTAAAGAATCCGATTCTTTTCATGATTGACGAATTCCCTGTTCTAGGAAACATGAAATTTTTGGCTACCTCGTTAGGAATATTGGCGGGTTATGGCCTTCGGTTCTATCTTGTAGTTCAGGCATATCAGCAGCTTGTTAAGATTTACGGACAGGAAAATACTTTTATTGACAACTGCCGTTACATTCTTATTTATGCTCCGAACAATCCGCAGGATGCAGAAAAGTTTTCAAAGATGATTGGTAAAAAATCTGTAGCAAAAGAAAATCTTTCTGTTTCCGGCAGCCGCTATGCTGTTGCACTTAATAATCTTAATACGTCAAGTCAGGAAATTGCCGTTGACCTTATAAATCCAGATGAGCTTATGAAAATGCCTTATGAAGACTGCATTATTTTAGGTCATAACATGCCGCCTTATATGGGTAAGAAAAACATCTTCTATGCTGATGAAAGATTCAGCTGGAAAGTTTTCAACGAAAATGTTGATACAGGAAAAATTGAAACTGGATTTGCAGCTCCTTATAAACAGAAAGAAATTGATGATGAAGTTTATATGCTTCCTTCCCAGGTTAAAAAGCGTGAATCAGCCTCTGTGGAAGAGAAGAAAGAAGCAGTTTATGTAGAAAATGAAAAGATTCAAAATGAGAATGAAGGATTTAATCCTATAGATTTCCTTGAAAACTATCATGCTGATGAAAACGGAGAAGTTGAAGAGTGGGATGCACCATTTAATATTGAACTTGATGATGGTGAACCGCCTCCAAAACCTGCGGAATACAATCTTGATGATTTTGACAATGAAGGTGATGTAATTTATTCATAAAGTGTAAATAAAAATACTTGATGATAAGGAGTTTATTTTGAAAGAAGACTGTATACAGAAAAATATGAGGATTAAAAAACTTGTTGCTGAGCATTTAAAAGAACTTTCTGAAGAAGAAAACTGTTCTGAAACTCAGATTGTTGAAAATGCCCTGAATCTTTATTACTCAAAGGAGATTCTTCCTGAACATATTGTTTTGGGCCGTATTACTCAGATGGAAAGCCAGCTTACTGCAATAGACAGAAAGCTTGAGACTTTTGCGGGTGTCTTTTATTTAGTTATGCCTGTTATTTTTGGATGTATTCCAGAACTTCCAAAGACTGAAGTTGACAAAAATGGCAGAAAATATAGTCCTGCTATTGATAAAGGTAATGATATTTTTACAAAGATTCTTAAGAACTACAGAGTTCAGATGAAAACCCATAAGATTTCTTTTATGCAGAATGTATGGGCCGATATGCAGGAAAATCTTGATATGACAAATATTAACGCTGCAAGCGAAGGATTATATGAACGAGCAACAGGCAATTAATGCAAGAGAAGAAAAGGCAAGACGTGTCTATGCTAACTTCCTTGAAGACTTGGGTATCGTAAAAAAGTATTTTGAAGACCCAAGTATAACTGACATAAAGATTATTGGAACAGGAGAAATAATAGTTGAAAAATTTGTTGTAGGAAAGATTTTTACAGGGGAATTTTTAACTCCGGCACAGGTTAAGGGAATCATCATTTCGGCTTCTGACCTTCTGGAACAGAAAATCGATTTTTCTACAGGACTTCCGAAGCTTGAATGTGTACTTCCAAAACCATATAACCTGCGTTTTACAGGAATTCTGCCACCAGCTGTACCTAATGCGGAAATTGCCATGAGACGGCCAGCGGCAAAGATTTTTACACTTGAAGAGTATGTGGCAAACGGTCAGCTTCAAAAAGATGAATATGACCTTATCTGTCAGTACATAAAAGAAAGAAAAAATATATTGGTAGGAGGAAGTACAGGAAGCGGAAAGACTACTTTTACAAATGCCGTCTTAAGAAAAATGACGGAATATACACCAAATGATGCGTTCTACATTGTAGAGGATGTTCCCGAACTTCAATGTCCGGCACATGATACGACTTTTATTGCCGTAAACAGAAAATGTGCAGCAGAAGCCGTAAGAACAGCCTTAAGATGGACACCAAACAGAATTATCTTTGGTGAAGTGCGTTATGGGGAGGTTGCGGATGAATTAATCAAGTCATGGAACACCGGTCACACTGGAAATGTGACTACAATCCATGCAGATACGGCAAGCAGTATGCTTATCAGAATGCAGGACATTCTTGCAGAAGTAATTACTGGCGTTTTGCCGGATTTAACTCAGGTTATACATCTTTGTGTTCATCTGAAAAAAAGACCTGGCAAAAGCCCTATTGTTGATGAGGTTATGCCGATTAAAGCCGGAACAAAGAGTTTTATCAATATGCTTCGGGATAATAATCTTGCATAATATTTTTTTATGGTAAAAGTGTAAATAACAATAGTTGTTTACAGAGAATAAAATTACAGAAGGAGACCTTTTATGGTATTTATAATTATGAATAACCACAAAAAAGTTTTTTTGATGGCTTTTTTTGCTTGTGTTATGTGTTCGTTTACATTCGCAGATGCTGCGAGTGATATGAGTTCATCAGTAAACAGAATTGTAGACTTCTTTTCAAGTGGATGGGTAAAGGGAATTGCCTGCATCATGCTTATTGGAGAATGTCTTGGACTTCTTTTTGCAGGTGGTCAGAATCCGCAGATTTTCAAGAAGTTTCTTCCGTTTATCATCGGTACAGTTCTTTTCATGTGTGCCGGAAAAATTATCACCCTTGTATTTGGAAACTTTGGTGATTCACAGTTCTCTGAAGACCTTTCAAAGACAAGTCTGCTTCTTCCAGAAGATATTAATAAAGAGAAAACTGATGTTAATACTTTTGGAAATGTTGAATTTAAACTTTCATAAAATGTTTTTTTCTCCGGTCTGTATTTCTAATAGCCTTGTTTTATCAGACCGGAGAAGTTTAAGAGGTAATTATGAGTCTTACAGATTTTTCCATGCCTGTTCATAAAAGTTTTCAGCAGGCTGACCTTTTGCTTGGTGTTCCAAAAACAATTTTCCTCATTCTTTTTATGATTCTGGTTCTTGTTTCGTATCTTTTTGGAATTGTACTTGGTCTGATTGTTACGGTGTTGTTTTATATTCCATGTTTTATTCTGACTAAGCATGATCCGCACATGCTTACTGTGGCTCTTAATTCTTTAATTGAACCTGACAGACTGGAGGGCTAAATGCTTGGGGTAGATTTTCTAGGAAGTAAATTTAAACTTTCTTATAAGCATAAAATGGATAAACTCTGCTATTATCTTCCTTACAACTTTTTAATTGGTGAGAAAGAAGAGGGCATTGTATATTTAAAGCCCGGAGCTTTAATGAGAACTTATCAGTTTACTTGTCCTGACCTCGGAAGCTCCAGCGCAGAAAGCATTAATGCTATTTCTAATTATTTTAACTCTGCCATAAAAAGACTTGGAGATGGCTGGAGCTGTCATTTTGAATCAAGAAGACAGAAAACAACACAATACCCTGGAACATCTTGGAATAATCAGCTTGGCTTTCTGATTGATTCAAGACGTAAAGATTTGTTCCAGAACAAGAATACTCATTACAAAAACTATTATTTTTTAACTCTGACATATCAGGTAAAAAGTGACCTTACTTCTAAAGGTTCTAGCCTTTTATATAAAGCTGATAATTCTGAAGGACAGGATTATTACAACAAAATGAATGTAGGAAAAGAAATTCAGTATTTCCGTGACAGAACTGAAGAAATCATTTCATACATTAAATCAAGAATTGATATTTTTCCTTTGGATAATAACGGAGTAGTTTCTTATATAGCAACTTCATTAAGTACTTCCTGGAAGAAACGTATTGCTCCAACAACTCCAGTATTTTTCGATTCATTTATTACAAGTGAAGACATTGAAACCGGAACCTGTATGAAAGTTGGAAATTACTACTGTCCGATTGTTGCTGTACGTGATTTTCCATCAGAAACATATCCTGCAATCTTTGACCTTCTGAATAAAGCAGATGTAGATTACCGGTGGACTACCAGATGGATTGGCATGGATAAAGTCAGAGCCGCAAAGCTCATTGAAAAATATCAGAAACGTTTCAATAACAGCCGTAAAAGTTGGGGGCAGGCTTTTGTAGAAGCTGCCGGAAACGTATCTACAGACCGTGTAGACCCTGCTGCAATTGCGTTTGAGGAAGATACAAATGAAGCAAAAGTAAATCTTTCAAAAGATATTGTTTCATTCGGTTACTATACTTCATGCGTAGAAGTATGGGATGAAAATTATGATGCTGCTATGGATAAGGCAACTTATATTGCAGGTCTTATAAACTCTGTTGGCTTTGGAGCTAAAGTTGAAACTTCAAACAGCTTTCAGGCATGGCTTGGTATGCTTCCTGGAAATAACTATTCTGATGTTCATAAGACAATCCTTTCTTCTTCTAACATCTCTCATATCATTCCTTTGTCTTCGCTCTGGACCGGTGATGTATTTAATCGTTGGACAAGCGAACATCTTGGGTGTTCTGTTCCGCTTCTTGTCGGTTCATCTTCACGCTGCCCGTTCTTTTTGAATATGAATGTGGGAGACCTTTTTCATGCCTTTATTTTCGGTCCTTCAGGAGCCGGAAAATCTACTTTCCTTTGTCTTTTGGAAAGTCAGTTTCTTAAATATCCAAATGCCCAGGTAATTGTTCTTGATAAAGATAAAACTGCCCGTGGAGTCTGTATTGCATCCGGTGGCAGCTATGTAGAACCTGGAGCTGATGCTTTTGCATTCCAGCCTCTCAAAGACCTTGAGACAGAATCTGATTTAACCTGGGCATGTGAGTTTATTGAGCTTTGTCTTACGGAACAGCATATTGTCTGCAATGCAGAAAAAAGTGAAGCAATAAGAGCAGCTTTGATTCAGCTTCGTGATACTAAAGTTCCTGAACGCCGTGATATTACTTCTTTTCAGCAGTATGTACTTGATGATAAAATTAAAATAGGAATCCAGCCTTATACCCTGGACGGTCAGTACGGTTCTATTTTTGATGCTCACGACACTCATCTTGATATGTCTAATTTCATCATGATTGAAATGGGAATCCTTATGCGTATGGGTGCTGCATGTATTACACCGGCACTGATGTTTCTTTTTAAATTCATTGAGTCTCGTTTTGCAAAGGAAAACGATGATAAAGGGCATCCGACCTTGCTTGTTATGGATGAAGCATGGGTATTCCTTGATAATCCGTATTTTGCAAAACGCATTGATGACTGGCTTCGTACTCTACGAAAGAAACATGTTGCTGTAGTTTTTGCAACACAGGATGTTCCTTCTGTAGCAAAGTCATCTATTTCTACAACAATTCTTTCTCAGTGTCAGACTCGTTTTTATCTTGCAGATCCGAATGCTGCAAGTGATATGCTTTCACAGTATTACAGAACCTTTGGTCTTACGGATTCAGAAATTGCTGCTTTAGCTTCTGCAAGAATGAAAAGGGATTATTTTTATAAGTCACCTAACGGCGCACGTCTTTTCCAGCTCGAACTTGATGACTTTCAGCTTGCTTTGATTGCACCGCCAAAATCAGTTCTTGATGAAATGGAAAGACAATACGGCCGTAACAGCGGAAAGGAACTTGCCGCACAGATTCTTCTTGCTCAGGGTTTTAATCCTGGTATTTATCTTAAAGATTTCAGAGGGTAGGGAAGTATGGAATTTTTATTAGTAGATATGAACGTTAAAAGTATATTTTATTGGAGGAATAAAAAATGAAAAAAATCAAAGCTTTAATTCTGGCTCTGGCAATTAGTTTTGCCGGAACATCGGTATTTGCACAGGGTTATCCTGTAATTGACGTTGCAAACCTTATGCAGTCAATTGAGTCTGTTTATCAGTATTATCAGCAGATTCAGCAAACTATTGAACAGGTACAGAACACTTATAAACAGATTGAACAGGCTGCCCAGCAGATGGCATCCATGAACTGGGATGACCTTAAGAATCTTGGTGATAACTTCAGCGGAATGGGAGATAATCCTTTTGAAGTTATTACAGGTGTACGTAACTCTGCCCAGGATATTACGAAAGCAGTAAACAAGAATATGAACAAAATAAATGACTTTCAGGATTCGCTTACCAAAAAGTCTATTTCGTTTGGCGGGCAGCAGGTTTCTATGGCTGACCTTTGTGGTGCCGGAGACCCTGGAGACAATATTTTTGGGTTTGTGAAAAACGCCTGGGATTATACAACTGACACGGAAGACGGAGCTTTTTCTGATGCTGTAAAGGCATATACTGGAAAACTTTCTTACAGGCAGAAACAGGCAATTATGCGTAAGTATGGAATGTCTCCCAAAAATTATGCAACGCTGGAGCTTGCAAACCATGAACTTTCTGAACTCATGAAGTCTTCTAACCTGAAAGGTACAATTGAATATCAGACGCAGATCTTAACTGAAGCAGAAAATGATGCAAATGCTATTCAGAAGCTTGCCCGTGAAATGCCAGACGGTTCTATTTTCGCTGCTACTCAGCTTGCTAATTCAGGAATTGCAACTACAATCCGTTCCCTTGGAAAGCTTGAACAGAGTCTTGCAAGCGGTTTTGGAACTATAAGCCAGTATTTTTCTAGTCAGAAGACAAAAGAAGCTATGCAACAGCAGGAAAGTTACACAAGAGAAACTGCTATTGAAGAAACAATGACATCTTCTGCTTTTGCAAATGAAGATGATTAATAAGGGAGGAAGTAAAAATAAATGCTTACTGTACTAACAATTGCTGCTGTAGCATCACTGGTAATATCTGTTGCTGGTGTAGCCTTGAAAGCATCTGCTGCAAATGAATTGGTAGGTGCCTTAAATACTGCCTTAGATATTAATAATATGGAAGGGCTAAAACTGTTTGATACGCCTTATATGAACATAACAAGTAATGCTTTGGCTATGATTGTAAACTTCATGCAATATTCAGGATTGCTTGTTTCTGTCTGTGCTTTTATAGCATTGATTTGGAATGCCTTTCAAATGTGGTGTTCAACATTAGAATTCAAAAAGTTTTATGCTGATGCTGTTTATAAATGTTTAGTAGTTATGATTCTTATGAATGTTTACCCCACTGTGATTACAAAGACTTATAATTTCGCAACAGAACTTGGTGTTGAGGCAAGCGGTGGTGAAAAAACTGTAATTACTGCGTTTTCTGGACTTGCTAAACAAACTAAAAAGATTTGGAATGCAGGAACAGCTTCGATGATTGAACAATTACAGAATGGAGTCGGCGAAGATGGAAAAATGGTTGTTGATCAAAACCTTATAAAAACTTTTACTGAATATGGGATGACAGAAGAAGAAGCTCTTGCATGGGCGAGGGAAAAAGGAATTGAAGTTACAACAGGCAAAGTAAAGGGAAGTCAGAAAAAAGCACAAAAAAATGCAATTAAAGCTTTTAAGAATGATACAGAACGGCAAAAATACATGAAGCAGTCTATGGCTATAATTCATGCCATGTCACAAGTGCTTACAGGAACAAGTGATTCAGCAATGGCAGATGGAACGATTTCTGCAACTGAAATTTTAAGAATGGGTGATGAAACTTTAGATAATGTCTTTTATAATCCTTATATAAAAGGAACAAAGAGACTTTCTTTTAGTGCCATGATGAAAACAGCTGTTATTATCTCAGAATGTGCTTCAGCTGGTGCTATGTCGGCACTGGAAGAAACTGATTCTTCAAAACAAAGTTCATGGGAAGATTTAGCAAAATCCAAAAAGCCACATTTACTTTTTACATTTGTTGGAAAAATGCTTATAAATACTTTTGTATATAAAATACTTATGCTCATTGCAGTTGCCTACTGTATGATTGAATATATTGTTACTTTAATTGAATATCTCATTGTAGCAGCTGTTTCAGCCTTGCTTATCCCATTCTTCTTTATTGATGCTACGAAACAGTTTGCTATGAATATTCTAAAATCAGTATTTTCATATTTTATAAAAATACTTGTAACTACAATGATGATTTTTTTTGTAGTATCGATGTACATTGATTTAGGTTCTTTGATTCTTGCTCGCAAGGACTTGGATTCAATTATGTCTTTGTTGGTTTATGCCTGTATTACGATGCTCGGAATGGTTCTTGTTAAGAATTCAGGCAAGATTGCAGGAGCTGTAATAAGTGGTAATCCTTCTATGGGATTAGGAGATGTTGTAAATCAGGCAAGGGGAATGAGCCATGCCATGCACGCTGCTTCACACGAAATGAAGCAGTTTGGAGAACAATTGAAAAGAACTGGAGCAGCAGTTAAAAATGTTGCACATGAAGGTGCAATTGATTCGGCTGCAAAAGGTTCAATTTTAGATGGCAAGGAAGTTGCAGGACGTTCTCATGCTGCTGAATTACAGGCCCAGAGAAGCGGTGTTAATTTTGACCACTGGAATTCAGATAGCGGTAGGGCTGAGCTTTCTGATTTGCAGAGCAGAAGGAAATCTAATCCGCAGTCGCTTAGTGATAATGAAAAGGCAAGAATGGTACAGGGAGAACAAGCGATGGATTTAACAGATGACAGAATTGCTGCCAGGGCAGATAAAGTTGCAAGAGATTATGCTAAGCAGGCTAGAAAACAATTTGCTCATGACCGTATGTATAATGCTCTTACTGGTATGGATGCTTATGCTGACCAGAATTCAATTGTAAAGCTTGGACAACAAGTAAGAGATAAAGACGGCAATTGGCATGCTGCTAATTGGGATGATGTTCAAAATGCAGGTAAGAATGGAGGCGGTGCTTTCGGAAGAAACGCAGCCAAAAGTAACAATAACCCTAAACTCGAGGAGTCAGTAAAACTTAACAGTCTTGGTACTCCTCTTGATGAACCGGAGGTAGGTAGATAACAGTAAAGGCCACCGTTTTTGGTGGCCTTTACTGTTATCTGGTATAACCATAATCTGGTTCTGTCTGTCTCTTTGTTTGTTGTTTTGGGCGTTTTAATAATACATTACTTCCACTATTATTTGAAGATACTCCACAAGCTTCCCATCCCTGCTCTCCAAGTTCATTTAATGTTTCATTTCCTTGTTTTTCCCATCTATATTCCCACTGAGTTACCTGATTGTTATTATCCATTCTGTTTCCTCCGCTAAATGATTGTAGTTTTGCAGTAAGCTCTGCAACTTTTGATTTCGCTTCCTCGCAATTACTAATTGTAATTACATTTTAGATTATATGACAAGTGGTGGAGTTTGTAAAGGGGGAGGAATACAACCGTTTCTTTTGTTATGTCTTTCTGTTGCTACACTGTCAATTCTATCATAACACTATAATCTTGACAATATTACTATTTTATTTTACACTATCTTTAATTACACTTTAAAGGTGGTATATGTCTAATTCTAATACAAAAATATTTTTTTCTGACGGTGATGCTTCACCGACTCCGTTCAACTCACATGGAAAAAAACAAGGAAAAGGTAAGCCCCGCTACAATGAAGAGATGGTAGCTGCTGCTGATACTATTCAAGGGCTTTCTCAGAAGAACGCCCGTATGTGGCAGATTATAGCTCTTGTTTCCCTTTCTTCATTTTTTATTTCTCTTGGTATCTGTTTTTATGCGGTTACACTTCCAAAAACTGTTCCTGTAATTGTTACTGTAGACAACAATGGAAATGCCACTTATGTCGGTAAAGTTGATTCTTCTTACTGGGGAAAATCTAATATTCCTGAACATCACAAAACTTCGCAGGTGTTAAAGCTTATTACAAATATGTATACCTGGTCATCTGATTATAATGCTCAGCAAATATTTCAGAGAGAGTGTGAGAATATCTGTCAAGGAGCAGCAGTTAATCAGCTTGATACTTTCTTTATTGAAAATAATCCTTATGAGTGGACCGGAGTGAGAACACAGTCAGTTAAAATTGATGCTCCGCTTAAACAGACATCAAATACTTATGTAGTTTATTACGATGTCTTGACTTATCAGCAGGGCCGTCTTATGCAGACAAGACGTTTCTCGGCTCTTGTTACTCTTGGTTATTATGAAGTTACTGAAGAAACAAAAACATTGAACCCGCTTGGTGTATACATCACATCTTTTGACATTCAGCCAGTTACAAATTAAAGGAGAATAAATTCTATGAAAAAGTTATTAGAAACAGTAATCAGTTTAATCGGTGTAATGCTCATTAGTAGTTGTCAATCTGTCGATTTTGAAAAGCTCGGTACTGAAAGAGAAAAGGAAGAAAAGGTCTATTCAACCGTAGATAAGGAACAGTCTGCAAATTATAACGAAATGCAGGAGTATCTTATCCAGGAACAGCTTAAGGAAGTTGATGTACCGAAAACTGTTGTTTATGTAGAAAAGCCTGTTTATTATCCGGTTGGAGAAAGTGCAAAATCTGATAGACCTGATAAAACCGGTAAAGACGCTGCAAAAGCCTCTACGGAAGAAGCTTTACAGACACCTGATAAATGGACTGCAGGTACAATGTATTATGACTTTGATTCTGATTTTACTTATGAAATATACTGTCAGCCGTATCGAGTTACGGATTTAATTCTTGAACCTGGAGAGCAGGTAATTGAAATGCCTTTCCTTTCTGAAGAAAAGGTATGGGAAATCGGAGCGGGTGTATCAAGAAGCGGCAACATTGATACTCAGCATTTTTTCTTAAAACCTGCTTATTCCGGTCTCATTACTTCCTTCATCATCATTACAGACAAACGTGTTTATCATCTTCTTTTGAAATCTTTTAAAGATGTTTACATGACTCAGGTAAAGTGGAAGTACCCTAACACAATGCCTTTCAATATTAAAACTGACGCAATGAATGAAATCAACAAGATGTCAAAAGAAACAACCGCAGTAGATCCGGCATATCTTTCTTTTGATTATAAGATGAGTTATTCCGTATTCAAAAAACCATACTGGCTTCCAACACGTGTTTATGATGACGGTAAGCATACTTATATCGTTATGAACGAAACTGTCCTTCACATGACAAGCCCGGTACTTTTTAATCATAAGAACGAACGAATTAATTATTCTGTAAACAAAAATCTTATTGTTATTAATGAACTTATTGAAAAAGTTACAATGAGGGTAGGTAAAGAAAAAGTTACCATTAAGAAAAAGTATTACAAAGAACCAAAAGCTGTAAAGGTTGAAGAAACTGAAGAAGAGGTTACTCTTGAAGATAAGAATGCCGTTCTTCCGCCTCCAAACAAAAATAACTCTTTTATGAGTACCTATAATTCAAAACTTCAGAAAGAAACAACGCTGCATTCTGATAATGTTGTACTTGAATATAAAATTGATGAAGGTGAAGAAAACCAGGAGGAAAAATAAATGAGAATTATAAACTGGCTCAACAGAAACAAACCTTCTGGACAGAAAACCAAATGGGAAGATACTGAAGAAGGTAAAACCTTTGTTGAAAAATATAAGGAAAGCCTTGAAAAAAGAAAACGCATGAAAGAAGAATGGGAACGTACAACACCGCCTGAAAAAAAAGAGCAGGTTAAGCTTTTTAAAATTATTGTAACAGTATTTATCTTTGTTTATTTGGTGGCCTTATTCTGGGGTTTTAAGACAAACAGAGAGCTTTATGTATTGCTTTGCGAAGCCTGTATTTCTTTATTGAGCCTTATCTTCTTTTTCGTTAAACCGAAGTTCGTAAAATATCCTAACTGTTTTATGATGCCCGTCATTGCTCTTGGGTGTATGCTTTTTATGTATATTCAGCTTGGTACAATGTTCGGTTTTGACATGAAAAACAGAGGTAAAGAAAATGTAGACATCTTTTATGAAAAAAGTGAAGCCGATGAAATTAAGGACATTCTGAATGAACGTGAAGAATTATCAAAATCTGATTTTGATAATCTTGAATATACAAGATTTTTAAAAGACAACGGCTTTGAAACAAAAAATGAATTGAAAAAAGATTACGAAAATTACAGGAGAAACCTAAATGAACGATGAAGATGATGAAATCAATGAATTTTCTCCTGACGCTGAAAACGAAGAAGCTGCAAAGGAGTATAATCCTTATTCTGAGTTTCTTAATGATTTAGATGAAGAACCCAAGTCTGATTTGGAAAATGGAACTCCGTCTGACCCCGGTAACGGTGTACCACGTTCAAATAATCCAGATATAGAAAATCTAAATGTGGTAAAATCAGATGTGGAAGAAAACATTACAACAGAGGAAGACATAGAGCTTCCTGATTTTCTGCGTACTGCTGCCGATGTAAATGATTTTCAGAAAACAGTTGAAGAAAATCCTTCTGTAAAAGATGAGCCTCGTTTCCATAATAAAGACACAAATGATTCTGTTTCAGAAAATGCTAATCCGTTAGAAACCGAAAATGTTACACCATATTCAGATAATCCAGAAATGGAAAATCAGAATATGGTAGAACGGAATACCGAAAATCAGACAGAAAATAATTCTTCAGAAGAAAATAAAAACAAATTTACTGCAGATACTCTGGATGCAGAAGAAGATAAAAGATTTGTTCCAAAGGATTTTACTTCAGAAGCTGACAAGCATCCGGGCGGTAAACCTCGTGTATTGAACAAAAAGTTTCTTCTTACGGTAATTATTATCGTTGTCGGCGGTATTTTTCTTATTACATTCTTAATGCCAACTGGCAGTAAGAAAAAAGGAAAGAATGAAAAGCCTGTTGCAGAAACTCATCAGTCAAAAGATTATGCTTCAATGGCAACAAAACATCCGCTTCCTGATGAATATGATGCAGAAGATTCCGGTCATTACGGAAATGTTTCTGAAAATAAAAAAGAAGATGATGAAATACCACCTGTTATTGTTGAAACAGAAAAAAAACCGTATGAACCACAGTATGTAAACAAAAATACCGGAAATGGTGTAGGCTCTTCTTCTTCTGTTGAAATTCCAGATACAAGAAATGACTCTTTGCAGTCAAAGCGTATTTCGGGCATTAAAGGTCTTTCTTCAACACAACAAAGCTATTCAACCGACTATCAGCAGACGATAGCTAAAAATACATCTTCTACATCTGCCACTTCAAGTTACTCTCTTCCTTCCAAAGATGAGTATATGAACAATGTACTTTCTGCTTACAGTCAGGCTTATGGAAATGCAGCTGCAGGGAATAATGCCTATAATATGCAGAATGACCAGGCTGGAAAAAACTCTTTCTTTAATAACGGAAGGAACGGGAATAATGTAGGGCAGGGTGAATGGCTGAATCTTAATACTCTCTGGCAGGGTTCTATTTTTGAAGCTGTTCTTACATCTGAACTTAATACAGACTTACCTGGTGAAATTACAGCTCGTATTTCAAAGAATATCTATTCTTCTCAGGACGGCCGTTATCTTTTGATTCCTCAGAACTCTGTTCTTTACGGAACTTATAATTCAAGCATCTCATATTCACAAAGCCGTGTACAGGTAGCCTGGCATACTTTAATCCGACCGGATGGTTATCAGATCCAGCTTGGTAATATGAACGGAACTGATGCAAAAGGTGCTTCCGGTCTTAAAGGTTTTGTTAATGACCATCCTATGGCTTACCTTAAGGCTATAGGTCTTATGAGCGTATTTTCAATCGTAAACAGCGAGTTTTCTTCTACGATGGGAGAAACACAAAATCAGTACGTTCAGAATATTATTGCAAATACGCAGCAGGTTACTAATGAACTTGCAGACAAGCTTATTGACCGTGCTATGAACGTCCAGCCGACAATTAAAATCAAGGCAGGAACTAAAATCAATATTGTGGTAAATCAGAATCTTTCTTTGCCGCCTGTTGAAAATATTGAAGTTACGCAGCCTTATCACAGAACAAAATAAACTTTTATACAAGGAGTTGTTATATGAATAAATTTGTTGAAAAAATCAGAAAATGTTTTAAGAAAGAAAGCTACAATGATGAGGGTGTTTATAAAATAAACATGAGCATTCTTTTAGCGAGTGCTGTCCTTTTCTGCTTTTCTTGTGTACTTTTCTTTTTATAAAGTGTAAATTACCATACAAATAATCAATAAATAAATGTATAAAAGCAAGGAGTGTATATGAAAAATAAGTTTCTGCCTTTATTTTTGTTTTGCTCGCTTTTTGTCGGATGCAATTTTTTTAATACAATAGAAGAGTCTATTTCACCGCATGATTATAATGCAGACATTAAAGGAGTAAGTTTTAATGTGTCTACCCTTAATGTTAATGTAAGGGATAGTGAATACATTAAACTTACACTTAATCCTTCTGCAAATCAGGGGAAATGTTCTGTTTCCTGGGAATATGACAAAGAATTTATTGAAGCTAGAACTGATAATTCCGGTGCTGTCATTACAGGTGTAAAAGCAGGTTCTACATATATCCGTGCAAAATGTAACGGTATAAGTGCTACCTGTCTTATTACCGTAATTGCAAACGGTGATGATGCTTATGATAATCCTTATATATATTCCAATTACTCTGTAATTCAGCTTAAGCCGGAAGATTCTACAATAGTAACAGCATCTTTATACGGCGGTTCAATTGCTGATATGGAAGATTTTATATGGGAAATTAAAGATGACTCTGTAGCCTCTATCAGCTGGACCAGAAACAACTGTGTTGTTACTGCAAAGAAAACAGGTTCTACCCAGCTTGTAGCCAAGCATGATAAGGCAGAATATGATTATACATTCGTTGTTTATGTTTATACAGATAAGCTTACAGAAACTTACATCACAACTGAATATAATGTGTTCTCTATAAATAAAAATGAAACAAGTTCAAAGTATGTAAAGGTTGACCTTGTAAATCCTGTTAATGCAGCTTATGCCAACGGCTTCCACTGGAATTATGCAGATGAAAAGTCAAAGTCTATAATTGATTTACATGCAAACCTTGATACTGCTGAAATCATTCCTCTTGCAAACGGTGTCGCAAATATTGTTGTAAGTCATGACAGTTCTAATTATGACCTTAATATTATTGTACGTGTTAGCACAATTGTTGAAAATGCTTATATCGGTTTATCAAGCACAACTGTTATCGTAAATGGAAGTGAGACCCCGGTAACGGTTAATGCAACAGTAGAAAATGTTACAAAGTTGGTAAACAATGAGGATTTTGAATGGACAATTCCAGAAGATTCATTAAAACTTGCAGACTGTACTGCAAGCGGTAACTCGATCCGTATTCAGGGAAAGAAAAACGGAACGTTTAAAATCAACGTAAAACATCCTTATGCAGAATATTCAAGAAATATCCTTGTAATTCTACAGAATCAGATTGGTTCTGCAATCGATTCTTCGATGTATATTACAACAGACCAGAATTATATTCAAACTCAAGTTGGAAAAGACCCTACTACTGTAAATGTCCGTTTAATCGGTGGTATTGATGGAGAAGACAACATTGGAGATGAAAACCAGAATTTTACATGGTTTATTAAAAATGGAAGAAATAATGGTATTGTTGAAGTTCAGAATGTTACGGGTTATATAAAAGACTTAAACGCACGTTCTGCCGTAACTTCAGGAAATTCCTGTCCGGCTCAGCTTGTAATTAAACCTCTTAAAGAAGGTGAGGTAGTAATTGTTGTAACTCATCCACGCTGTCTTTATGATACAGAAATTACTGTAAAAGTCTTTTCTGAATCTGCTTTAGTAAATCCAAAAACAATCAATACAGAAGACAGCCTTATCAAGCTTTTAAATGGTTCGTCAAAAGAAATTACTGCCCAGCTTCGTAATCATGAAGCCGGAGATGAAAACAATGTACAGTGGAGCAGTGCAGATTCTACTAAGGTATCTGTAAGCCCGACTAACGGCCGTACTACTGTTGTTTCTGCCTGTGGTACAGGTTCAAGTCAGACTTATGTTACTGCTCATCTTGACGGAGCTTTAAGCGATAAGAAAATTCTTATTCTTGCTGCTGATACTGAAGAAGAACTTCAGAGTATGAAAGGTATCTTTGCTGATTCTACATATCTAAGAATTGCCTGCGGAGAAACAAAAAAACTTAACGTTGAAACATTCGGATTTGCTCCGTCAGACAAAGTTTCCTGGAGTTCTTCTGACCCAAATAAATGTATTGTAAACGCTGATTCTTCCGTTACGTATTCAGCTCAGGCAAATGTTGAAGCTTTTAATGAAGGTAGTTGTACAATTACTGCAAGTGTAGGAACTTCTGAACCTGTTGAGTTTAACGTAACGATTTTAAAAGCCGGTGAAAGCTCTGAGATATATGATGAAAATGCAGGTTATCTTACTACAAATAACAATGCCGTTGTAGTAGAAAACGCTGGTGACAGTACATCTCTGACTGTCAGCGGTGTAAACATCAGTGCTTCTGATATGCAGCTTCATACAAACTGGTCTATGACTGATATTGATGCTGTTCCGAGCGAGAGTGTTTTTGACCTTGCAGGTAATCCTGGAAGTACGGTAACTCTTACAGCAAATAAACCTGGTAAAAGCACTATCCGTGTTACAAATAAAATGTCTGCTAATTCATTAAGCATCAATGCTAAATGCGGTGAGCTTTATGAATGGAATGACAACTATGTAGTGTATATTACTGCGGAAAATGATGTAGTAAACCTTTTAAACGGACAGAGTACAACTATAGGCTGCTCGCTTGTAAATACAACTCAGAGTGGTGCTTTTTCCTGGAATATAACAGAAGGAAGTGAAAACATTGAAATTACTGGCCTTACTTCCGGTACTTGTAATATTAAAGGCTTGAATCCAGGTCAGGCTATTATAACTGTTTCAAATACTCTGGCTGGAGAAATAACAAAAGAAATCCTTGTAAATGTTGCAAACACAGAAGATGAACTTAATGGGTTTAAATATCTTACGACAACTCAGAATGTAGTTACTGTTGGCGAACAGAGTAATGTATCTGTAAGCGTTGACGTAAAGAATTCTGATTCAAATGTAATTACTGGTTATAGCTGGAAAAGTTCTGATTCTTCTGTTGCTTCTGTCGTAGGTTCTGGAAATGTTGCGGTCATTTATGGAAAGAAAATAGGTTCTACTAAGATTATAGTAGAAAATTATGAATACTGTTCATATCCTCTTGAAATTATTGTCAATGTAATTGACCCTGTTGCAGCAACTCTTGATCCGTACATCAGCTGTAACAATATAGTAACATGTACCGTTGGCGGTGACAGTCAGACTGTAGCGGCAGAACTTATCGGCGGTACCGCAAATGATACGACCGGTTTTGACTGGAAAATAGCTGATTCTTCTGTTGCACGTCTTTATGCAAGCAATGATTCAGCTCAGATTACAGCCCTTAAGGAAGGAGTTACTCAGGTTGTAGTATCACATCCAAAAGCGTCTGTAACACGTTCTATTCTTGTAATCTGTGAACCAAAAGTTGTCTCAAACTGCTATATCTCAATGACAGAAAGCATTATCAAAATGAAACCTTCTGATGATGCAAAAACAATTACTGCTACTTTGGTAAACGGAAGCGCAGAAGATGTTTACGACTTTAAGTGGTGGGCTGACAGCTATGACAAGATTACCATGAACTATACTGGTGAATCATGCGTGATTGAACCTATCAGTGCAGGAACAGTAACTATTCACTGTTCGCATCCTAAAGCCGCTTCTACAAAAGATATTGTTCTTTACATCAGCAATTATACAGACTTTGCTTTTGCTTCAAATTATGTTGATATTACTACAGGTTCTGATACTTTCATTAATATGGAAGTTCCGGCTACCGGTGTAGACTGTGATGTTTCTTATAAATCTTCTGATAACTCTTTGTGTACCGTATTTGGAAACAATATGGTCTGTACACTGCATCCGGGAACACTCCCTGTTGGTGTTACATCAAAGTCATGTACAATTACTGCTACACTGCAGACGAAAGGCGGTATTAAGCAGGCTGAAGCTCAGCTTCTTGTAAGCGTTACAAAGAAAGATGAAACAAAACCTTATATCGGTTTATATCCTGATACTTCCTCAACTATTGTTACTTTAAATAAAGACGAAATAAGAAATATTTCTGCAAAGCTTTATGGTACTACTGTTGATGTTAATTCTGCAGGTTTAAGCTGGACAATAAATGAAAGCTCCGGCAATTATGTGAAGTTTACTTCAGCAAAAACAACAGGAAGTGATGTTCAGATCCAGGCACTTAATGCCGGAAAAACAACAATGACTGTAACTCATGCTCCTGAAAACGGAAATGCAATCAATCCTCTTACAATTTATGTTGTAGTAACAGGAGTTTCAGAACCGACTGTTACACTGAATTACCAGGAACTTCCTGTTCTTATAGGTGAAGATACTCAGACAATTATTGCCACCGTAAAAAATGATACTGGTGAAGAACTTGAATGGAAGGTCGTAAATGATGAAGACCCTTCTGTAGAACAGGATTTCTTCAGCTTTGTTTCAAAGGGAAATAAAGCATCCGTTTCTGCTTTGAAACCGGGTTCTGCTACGGTTTATTGTACGATTCCTTCTAACGGTTCTACTGCAAGCTGTAAAGTAAAGATTAGCGAAGCTCCTCGTATTGAATTCTTTGTTTATGATGATGAAACAAATTTTACATACAATAATGGTATTCTGGTAGATAACAGAGAAAAATACTATCTTACATCTTTGCAGCTTTTCCCAGGTGAAACAAAACCTTTGCATTGGGAAACAGTTCCGCCGAAGGATAAAATTACAAAATGGTATAGAGGTGACTCAAGCTATTTTGATATGAACACTGAAGGAGCGGGATATCTTTCAAGCTGGACTGACCCTGTAACTAAAGACATTTATTATTATCCTGATGGTGTAGGAACAATTGCTGTAACTGGAAAAACAACAGAGGGTAATTCTATTCTGCAGGTTACGGATGCTTCTTTACAGACAGACTCTGTTTCTGTCTTCAACTCTTATAACTATCATTTCACAGTTGATAAGACTATAGTTTCTTCTACTCCAAAGGATGTTCATAACAAGCCTGAACTGATGTATGTAAACTATGAACTTCGTCCTGCCTGTGCAAAAATTATTGTTACCAATACAACAACAGGTCCAGTTGGAGAAAAACTTGTACTTAAAAACGGTAAGAAGATTTCTGATAATGAATGGGAAATAACTGAACATGTAAACAATGTTGACACAAACTCAACTGGTATAGTTTCCGGCATTCTTGAATTTGAAGTTCAGGGAGAAGCAAACTGCAATATTCAGATAAAAGCTGTAAATGAGAATGTTGTTTCTTCTGGAGCTGGAAGTACTGCTGCTCAGGAATTTGGTACACAGAACATCAAGTTTAAGGTTTATTATCCTTCTCATACTTTCAAACCTATAATAACAAGACAGGTTCCGTTTAATCTTGCAAATGTTAATGTTCCGGTTTTGAATACCCTCTATTCAAAGTATTCTTATTATTCTCCTTCTTCAAATACGATTTTCCTGGGAGACGGAGAATATCTTACAGGACAGGTTGAAGTAAATGCAGCAAATGAACCTTATTCTGATGTTTATATTAAAAGCGTTACTTTTGAACGTGTAACATCAAGCCTTAAAGATGGAATAGGGGCAGGTGCAGTTCAAAGTGATAAGGTTGACGGCGCAAGCAGTGGAAGTTCGTATAACACTCATGATTTTATTCTGTATCATAATCATGAATACTCTGTATACGGATATAGAACTTCAAATTCTGGAACGTGGTCTTGGGAGACAAACGGTATTAACAATATGTACCGTCTGACTATTGATGATGATAAGTTCATCGAAGTCCGTAATGAAACCATTAAAGAGACCTCTTTTGTAGGAAACCTTGTAGTAGAATATGCAAACTATGCTGCAGGAAACGGTTATGCAAAATACAGAATCCCTGTTTATGTTCAGGTTAGAAACTGTCCTTGTGCAGATGAAACTGAATACTTTAAGGCATACATTGGTAATTAATAAAAGGAGGATAAACTATGAAAAAGTATAAGCTGTATTTGCTTTTTAGCTTAATTTTTACTTTTGTTTTTACAGGCTGTCATTTTATTTCTTCTTTTTCAGAAGATTACAGTGACGATATAACACTTTCTTTTGACAAGAATAAAACGTCTGTAAGCATCGGGGCAATGGAAATTGTGAACCTTAAAGCCTCAAAGAATCAGAATACGGCAAGTATTTCCTGGTCTTACGATAGTTCTGTTATTTTTGCAAAGGCAGATAACTATTCCTGCGTAATTACAGGTTTGAAGCCTGGAAGTACAACGCTGACAGCATCTTCCGGCTCAAACTCTGTTTCGTGCCTTATTACTGTTTCTGATGATAGTTACACAGTTAATGTTACTAATCCTTATGTTTATGCTTCCAATGATTATGTTGAAGTAAAGCCTAATGAAACTGTAAGGGTAAGTGCAGCTCTTTTCGGCGGTACGGCATCTGATATAAACGGATTTGACTGGACTATTGATAAATCTTCTGTAGCATCTCTGCAGAAAGAAGGTAATTACTGCTGGATTACAGGAAAGAATGAAGGTATTGCAAAGGTTACTGTAAAACATGGAAAGGCTGCCTATGGCTATTCAATGCTTGTAGACTGTTCTTCTGACGGTACAAGCCAGTGCTATATTACGACTTCTGAAAATGTAATTACAATTAATCTTTCTGAATCTGATACGGCAGAATTTGCAGTAGACCTTGTTAATCCTCTTGTAGCTGACTATGCAAGCGGTTTTGAATATTCAGTTGTTGATTCTTTAGGTAACGAAATTTCATCCCGTCCGGTTGTAGTTACCGGAAGCGGAAATCTTAATGTTTCTCTAAAAGCTTATGAAGAAGGCGAGTGTTATGTAAGATGTCATCATCCTCAAAGTTACTACGACCTTGATATTCTTGTTCGTGTAATTGCTCAAGCTGAAACAGCTTATATTGAACCGTCTCAGAACCTTGTAACTGTTTCTGATACTTCTTACGAAAGTGTTTCTCTTAGTCTTTTAAACTATGCGGCTGATGTTAATCCTGCACTTTACTCATGGAGCTTTTCTGATGATGCAGACGAATATATTGAATATACCATATATAACGGCAGTTCTGAACTGTCCGGTGACAAGATCAACATTAAGGGTAAGAAAACAGGTAGTGTAAAAGTTACTGTATCTTATCCCGGCGTTCCTTCGAGAAGCTTTGTAGTTTTAGTCCGTAATGTTACTTCAGAAGCTTCGGATGCTACTTGTTATATTACAACAAGCCAGAATTATATAAGGATGTCTCCTTCTGATTCTCCGCAGCAGATAAACATTGTCTTAAGAAATGCTTCTGAAAATGATATTAAGAACCTTAAATGGACGATTACAAATGATGCAGCAGACGGCTCTTCTTCAAAGGTTATTAACTGGAAAAGCGGTAATGGAACATCTAAGAGCCTTTTTGCTCGTTCTGTCGTAGCTGAAAGTACGACTGCCTATGCAATAATTGAACCTGTTAATGTTGGTACTGCTTATATTGATATAAGTCATCCAAAAGCAACTTATTCAACAAGAATTACTGTTGTTGTTTCTCCAGAGAAGGCTGCTGAAGAACCCGTTTCTTATCTTAATCTTTCAAGTGCATCTGTTGTCACTCTTAAAAATGGTGAAAACAGAACAGTAAATATTTCATTCTCAGGTAGCGGTAATTCTTCTGACATTGTATGGTCTTGTGAAGGAAATGCAACAATAAGCGGGAATGAAACTGAATGTGTCATAAAAGCTCCTGCTTCCGGTTCTGGTGGCTCAAGAAGTACTGTTACAGCAACTCATCCGTACTGTAAATATCCTGTTAAGTTTACTGTTGTTTCTTATGATACTGAAGAAGAATTTAATGAATACATGGTAAAGAGCATTTATACATATAAAACTAATGAAACCATTAAAACATCTCAAAAAGTAAACCTGTATCTTGAAACTATAGGCTTTGATTCTGGTTCTGATATTTCATGGACCGTAACTCAGGGAGCATCTTTTGTTTCTATTTCGACTGAAAATTCTAATAGAACCTGCATTGTTGAAGGAGTTAAGGTTGGAACCGCTGTTATAAAAGCAGGGGCTTCCGGCTGCGATGACGTTTTCTTTACAGTTAATGTAACAGAAGAGGGTATAATTGATGAAGCAAAAGACTGTTATATTTCTACTTCGCAGAACGTCCTTTATTTTGAAGACATAAACCGCTCCCTTTCTTTCAGTGTTGACCTCTTTAATATTGATGAAAGTGCTTACAGTAAACTGACCTATAAGCTTTCAAACGATGATTATGAAGTTTCTGCAAATAACAATTATTTTACGGTAACTTCGCTTTCTGCTTCTTCAAAGGCTACGCTTACAATCAGTCATCCTCTTTCACAAAATGTACTTGTTATTAATCTACAGACAGGTAATCAGTATGAGTTTATAAATGAAGACTCCTGCTATATTTCAGTAAACCAGGAGGTGTTTGAACTTTATGCAGGGCAGGAAGAAGTTTCTCTTGTCGCAACCGTAAATCACACAGAGCAGTCTGATTCTGCTTCTGTTCCAAAAGGTTTTACCTTTGAAAGTGAAGACACTTCTATTACAACTGTCTCTTATGTAAACTTTTCTAATACCTGTTACATTAAGCCGGTAAAGAACGGAACTACCAAAATCTTTATCCGTCATCCAGATGCAGATTTTGAAAAAGAAGTAGTTGTTATTGTAAATCAGAGTCCTGATGCTTCTACAATTCCTTATATTACTACTTCCAATAATGTAATTACTGCAATTCAGGGTAACTATGTTACGGCTACAGTTTCTCTTGTAAACAGTGATTCAATAGATAATTTTGACTGGTCCTGGTCATCTCTTGATACAAGGATTGTAGATGTAGTTGCAAATAATGGTACTTCTGCTTTACTCAGTGCCAATTCTCCAGGAACCTGTGAAGTTAAGGTAACTCATAAAAAGTGTCCTTATGCACTCAAGCTTATTGTTACAGTTCTTGATTCTGGAGTTATTACAAATAAACCTTATATTTCTACAAATACAAACATTATTACCCTTAAGAAGGGAATGAGTACCACTCTTACTGCTTCTATGATTGGCGGTAACGGTGACAGTGATAATAACTACTTTAAGTTTCAGGGAAGTAATCCGTCATTAATGCTTGTAAGCTCCGTTTCTGGGGCTGCGTATATAAAAGGTCTTAATACCGGAATCGGTTATATCACAGTTTACAATACACGCTTCAGTGAGAGTTATTCTAAAACTGTACTTGTAATTATTGAAGATAAAATCGAAGACGGTGTTTATATTTCAATTTCAAACAATGTTTTGAAATTGAAGCCAACTCAGAATACTCTTTCTACAATTACTGCAACTTTAGTGAACGGAGAACCTACTGACGGTAAGGATTTTATCTGGTGGGCAGATGACTATAACCTTATAGGACTTACTTCTGTTGCAGAACAGTGTTCCGTAATGCCTACAGGAAGAACCGGAACTACAAAGATTCATGTAAAACATGCAAAAGCTTCAAAACAGGCAGACATTCTTGTTATGATAAGCAATTATGACACCTTTGCTTTTGAAAAGACTTCTGCAAACATCAGTTCTGAAAAACTTTATTTCTTCCCGCTGCAGGTTCCTTCTGTAGAAGAGGCTTTTGAAATTAAATATTCTTCTTCAAATGAAAACGTTTGTATAATCCAGGGTTCTAATGCCGTAGCCTGGGTTTGTGGTTTAAGCTATGGAACTGCCTCGCTTACAGCTTCTATGGTTACTTCTGACGGTACTGTTCTTGCTACTACAGAAATGCTTGTTGCAGTTACTGTACCAGATCCAAATGTTCCAACTATTTCTCTTGGTAACTCAATTATTACGGTAGAAGCCGGAACAAGTAAAACTTTCTCAGCCGTAATAAGCGGTGAAGGTCTTGATGCTACTGAACGGTTCAACCTTAAGTGGAGTGTAGCAAATAAGGATGACGGACTTTCCCTTCTTGATGAAAGCCCGGATAAAACTGCTTACGGTCCTGATGTTTACGTAACGTTTAATCATGGCGGAGAATATGTTCTTGTATGCGAACATGAAAAGACCGGTGCAGTTCAGCAGCTTTATATAATCGTAGAAGAACATGGAGAAGTTTTAATCAATCTTAATACATCTCTTGAAACTGTATATAAAGATGACGGTTCATTTACTCTCACGGCCGAGCTTACAAACGGTACTGATGCTGATTATAAGACAATTTCTTGGTCAGCTGTAAAAGTTGGAGGACAGAACATTGTAGCCGTAAGCAAGGCAAAAGGTGCAACCTGTACTGTAACTCCAAAGTCTGTAGGACAGACTCAGGTAATTGCAAAGCTTCCTAACGGAAAGACTGCAATGTGTACTGTAATTGTAAAGGCCAATGCAGAAATATCTTTTGATACGGGAAGCATTCATGTTATTCCAGGTTATACTGAAGTCGTAAACTACAGAACTAATCCAGAAAACGCAACTATAAACTGGATTACTCAGATGACAACCGGTTCTTCAGGTCTTACTGGAAATATTACAAACTACTTTACTGTTGAAGATGATACTGCAAAAAAACAGCTTCGTATTACAGGAAAGGTTGATTATCCGGGCGGCGTTGCAGGTACAGTAACAGCCTCTATGGTTGGTGCAAGTTCTGCAAACCTTCCTTCCCTTAAGGTTTATGTTGAGTACAATGTCGAATTAAGTCTTTATGATATGTCAGGTAATCTTTTGACTCTTCTTTCAAACGATAATCCTGATACTGCTAATGTAAAGTATTTCCAGGTTGCTTATTATCCTTCTGACCTTGAAATTGATATTCTGAAAGGAAGCAGTGTAGTTGCTTGTATTCCATCTGAAGGTAATACAGGACACTGTACTCCAGACAATGTATCTGAAATTTCTGTTGGAAATGTTACAAGGGAAATTAAGGTTGATAAAAAAGACGGACTTGAAAAAGTCTTTCTGACTGTTGGAATTATACCTCATACTGAGTGTAACTTTGACCTTACTGTCAGGGCAACGCTTCCTAATGATACAAACGGTACATACGCTACAAAGAAAAGTTTTTACTACTCTGCTTTTTATGAGAATTATGATATTGAGCTTATTGACCTGACTAAGGCCGGTGCGTGGACAAAGCCCGGCTATGATGCCAAGGGCAAGCTTACAAGCATTACCCTTGGTGACGGTGAAGAAATGGTTTTCTCTTTGAAAATCAAGAATGAAAATGCAGTAGGTTTCATTGAAGAACTGAAGAATAAGGATTGGACTCCAGATCCAACTGGAAGAAAAGATGCAGTGTACTGTAGTTCAGGAAGCAGCTTAAATAAAGCCGAGAGAGAGGATAAATATTCTAAACTATTTACTGATGATATAAAAAACATTCAAAAAAACATTTCAAAAACGCCAACTGACGGTATGATTTACTTCTATCCAGATAGAGCAAACTCTTCTTCTACGGAGACAGTTTATCACCTCTGTCATCTTTGGGATTATTACAAGGATTTGCCGATGGAAATCCAGGGTAATGATGAACAGGGTAATAGTAAATGGGAAAGTTATAAAAATGCACATTTATATGAAAACAGTTTTATAACTACTCTTAGAGGCATGGGTGTCGAAAACTGGCTTGTAACACGTGAGTATATATGGAGAAATACATACCATGCCATTGCTCATAATCCGTCAGTTCCGACTATTACAGCTTCCTGGAGCGCATGGATGGAAAATGATGACTGGTGGGAATGGTTTTGTCGTCATGTATATAGAAGCCGTGGACGAATGTCGCTTAAGTTTAATGGTACAGAAGTATATAATTACAGAAATGATGGAGAAAACACTACAAAAAACCTAAGTCATATTAATGGTGTACGGTACGATATCTGTACGCCGTATACGATTTCTACTCAGGAACTTTTGAATAACAGTGTCCTGGTTCGTCCAGATTCTGTATCATCTATTCCTTACAACAAAGGTTCTGGATTTTTGTTCCGTTCCTGGTTTGGTGATGAGTCTGACGCAGGTACAAAGTTTTCAAAGCTTAATCATGCTTATCTTACACCTACTGTAAGCAAAGACACAACTAAAACTATTGTTGGAAACGGTTCTCTTACAATCAATTATAAGGATGGAAGGGGAAAATCACACAGTACGGTAATTACTGTTACTGTCGAAAGAAGAGACTGCGAAGCTTATACTAACGGTAGCTGGGTAACAGAAACAGCAGGTGGTTACACTCATTATAAAATGGCTGACTTTGTTAATCCTGGTGAAGTTCCTACAGCTCCTTATCTTAATGTTAATAGTTTTAATATTGACGGTACTACAGCAGAAATTGATTCTAATCCTTCTGTCATTTATGTACCTTATGAAGTTTATCCTTCAAGTGAAAGCATTACTGTCCGCATCCCAACTTCACAGTATACAGGACTTTCACTATCTAAAGGCTATTCTTCTGTTATTCAGAAAGACGGTTATACAGAATATATAATAAGGCAGCATGAAAAAATAAGTAAAGGTGAAGGTTCTGGTACATTGTATTTTGCAGTTAATGGAGCATATTCAGGAACTGTAGAAGTAATTTCTTCTTCTGAAACAAAAGAAGTAAATTTTGAAATTAAAAAAGAGGATTTCTATGTAGCAAAAATAAACAGTAAGGTTGCAACAGCAAATAATGCTTTAGCTGCTAAGTACAGTTACTCTGATGAAAATGCAAGTATGCTGATTGTAGGGGATGGTGAGACTGTATCTGGTATTTTCAAAAATATAGATACTTCTTCAAGTACAAAAATTACAAGTGTTACTTACGAAAGCTTTACGGAGGCAACAACTGTCATGCAAGACTCTCAGAAAGACCTTTCTGGAAAGCTTCAGAAAGAACTTGTAAACTGCGCTGCAAATGGTTCTGACGGCAACTATAGCTTCACGGTCCGCCATGCAAAAGACTACGGATATTATGCACGTAATCCGTCAGATGCCGTAACTGATGAGTTCTTCAAAACAAAGTTCCTTCTTAAGGATGTAGTAATTGATGAAAGCTCCGTAACTTACGAAACTGTATACAAGACTGTTTCAGAAGTTAATGCTAATGGTGAAACTGTCGAAATTACTGTTGTTGATGAAGAAAAAACAGAAGAAAACAGGCTGAATGCCATTAGTGATGCACGATTGAGGAAACTCAATGAAAATAAAGCTTCCTACGCTGCAGGTAATGCCGGAATTGCAAAGACTTCATTTACTATGCCGTATTATTACATTAAGACATCCGTTAAGATGGAAAACAAGAACTATCCTGTGACTGTAATCGGTCGATTTGTAATTCAGACAGATTCTGATTATACTCAGGAAATTCTTGTTGCAGTTAAGGTAACAGACAGTCCTTGTAACAGCAGCGGATCTTACGGTTATGAAGTTCCTTCGAGTTATTATCTTAATGTAACTGAATAAAAATACATGGGAAGAGGTTTTTAAGTGTTTTGCTAACTTCTTATTGACATCTTCCTTTGTTGTATATATATTAAAGATATAGAGTTTTTTCCCGTTTGCATACGGATTTTTTCCTTAGAAGCTGCGTCTTCTTCTTTCCTTTTTTTCATTAAGTTGAAAATCAATATCATTTATTACAGGAGATTTTATATGAAAAAGATTATTGTGGGATTACTGTTTTTTGTCGTTTTATTTGCAGGATGTCAGATGCCGAATAATGCTTCGGATTCTGGGAATAATAATAACAGCAACGAAAACACACAGGACCTTGCGGCAATTGCTGTTTATAACAAGCTTGAAGGAACTAAATGGGAAGTAGAAGTATATGAAGGTACTAAAAAGACAGGCTTTCCAGATGTAGTTATTTTTGCGGACGATTCTATTACAATGGATAATGTTCAGTATTCTGTTAATAAAGATGATTTCAAATTTATTAATGATGAATCTAATTATTATAAACAAGTAATTACATTAAAAATAAATAATAGTATTTGGAAATTGAAACTTGAAGAAAATGGTTCAAATCAAAATCCTCTATATGCTGATTATAAAGATTTTATTGTTGAACTTATTAGAGAAGATTATACTTGGCATGATTATAATTTTGTTTCTTCTTCAAGTCAAAGTGGTGGAGGAAACACTTCTTCCGTAAACGGTACATATTCCTTTAATAATGCAACAGGTACACAAAAAGAAGGTTCTATTACTTTATCAGACGGAAACTGGACTTACTCTGGCTCAAAAACTAATGCTCCTTCCGGCGGTACATATACTGTAAGCGGTTCTGACATTACTTTCAGCTGGACTGCGAACGGCTATTCTGTAAGTACAACAGTAACTGTAAGTAAGAGCGGTTCTTCTGTTACATTAAGTTCAAATGAAGTCGTATTCTTCAGTACTTTCTTTAACAGTACGGCACAATCTGACGGTAAGTATTCTCTTACCTTTAGTTATTCTGAATAGATGTATTTTTATATATAAAGTGAAAAGCCCTGTCCGTATCTAGCGAGCAGGGCTTTTTTGTGGTAGAATATATGTGAGGTAATTATGAGTAATTCTATTATTTTGTATCACGGCACAGACCATATATTAGAAAAACCTCAATATGGTTTTGGGAAGCCTTATAATGACTATGGACTTGCTTTTTATTGTACCAAAAGTAAAAGTCTTGCATGTGAATGGGCTGTTACAGAAGATACTGATGGATTTGCAAATGAATATTTATTAAATACGGATAATCTGAAAGTTCTTAATCTTAATAAAGTTTCTTATCCAGTTTTGACCTGGCTTACTGTTTTAATTCAAAACAGAACGTTCGATTCTTATAATCAGGTTCAAGCATCTGCAAAGGATTTTTTAATAAACAACTTCAATATAGATTACAATAATTATGATATAATTATAGGATATAGAGCAGATGATTCTTATTTTCAGTTTGCAAAAGCTTTTTTAAATAATGGAATTACTTACAAAACATTATCCAATGCAATGTATCTTGGTGAACTTGGCAATCAATATGCCTTAAAATCTGAACTAGCGTTTTCCCAACTTACATTTAATACTGTTCATAAAGCTCCTGCTTCTGTTTGGTTTAAAAAGAAAATTGAAAGAGAAAATAAAGCAAGAAAAATCTATGCAAATAGTAAACTTGAAAAGTTTTCTGACAATGATATATTATTATCCGATATTATGAGAGGAAGGTTAGGAGATGAAGAAAAAAAACTCTTACAACAGGGAATATCTCCAGTCGGCACAAGAAGTTCTCGCAGCGATGATTGATGTCGCAGTTTATTATTTAGACTATAAACCTGCTGATTTTTATGATTCGTTTTTGAAAAGTGATTATTCTCATAAATTTGAAAAAGGAGATCCGTTTACTTTATGGGGAAAGTCTGGTACAGAAATAGCTTTTGATATTGCCAAAAAAGATATTGGAGAATATAAAAATAGGCTATCTGAATCTGGATTAAAACTTCATAGAAGTCCTGAATATTGGGCCGGATGGTCTTTGGCATATTATCAGTGGTTTTCAAATAAAACATTTTCAGAAATAAACAACTCGACCGATATAAATAAAATTATAAATCTTTATAATCCTTATCACGAAATGGATATAAGGCAGTTTTGTGATAAAATGGATTCTCTTTTACAAAAGAAAGTTGAAAATCATAACAGAAGTTACTAAATGGCTGAAAATAAATTACATACTGTAACCTAAAAAAATAAGGTAGAAGGGAATTTGAATAGCAAAATACACTAAGACTATTCCATTTCTTCCGGGAATATATACCACAGGTCTGGGTTTATTACATCACGAAGCTTGATGATAAATGTATATTGTGGAAGTATTTTAAAGCACTCACGTCCTGTTAGAGGATTCATTCTTCTGTAAAGAACATTTTTTATCTGATTGAAGTTTAAGTCATATTTGTCTGCAAGACCTTGTACAGTGTACTGCTTTTGAAGCTCTCTGAACTTTACATGCCCAATAGATTCTTTATACATAAGGTCTTCTACAGAATATTTTGGTGTAAAAATTACTGGTTCTGGAAGTTTTTCTCCGACTTTGTAATACCAGCGGGATGGCTGCATCTTTTCCCTGCAGCGGAAAACATGTGGATTTGCAATGGATTTGAATTTGCCGTTGTAATAGTAATAAACTGAGTTTTTGCTTTCTGCATTATCTGGAATACCTAGGGCAACAATATACGCCCATAAAAGTTTCTTTTCTGCAGCAGTTTTTAAATCCCTTAATGCGTATGTGTCATCGTCTGAAAACTTTCTGTAGTCAAAACGGTTTTCTGCTTCTTTGTTTTTAATAAAGTCAGTAACACTCAATTCACTCATAGTTGAATTATAGTTTTAATTACACCTAGTTGTCAAGTGCATATTCTCTTTACACTTTACCTCTTACTTTACTAAGTCTTTTACTGAAGACAATTTATCTGCAAAACCTTTAATAAGTTTTGTGATGGTTTGAAAAATATCACCTATAAAGGGAAGGAGTTTTGAAAGCACCAGGATTATTGCAATAATAATTATTATCCATGTAAGGATTCTCATGGTCTTGTAAAACAGATTAATCATTATTTTTTATCCTCCGATATTTTTTTTATAAAAAGCTGAAGTCTTTTATTATACTCGTAAGGCGGTTGTTCGAATTCAAGAGAGAGTATAGAAACTATACTCTCATTTTTGATTGTTTTGATGAAACAGTTTCTAATAGTTCCTATTAAAAACACCTGTTCTATAGGATTTATAAATGAAAGGCAAAGACCAATTCTTTTGTTTACTTCAAAGTTTTCTTCTTCTGTCGTAATTTTTGCACCTGAATATGAAATATTGTTTATCACGCACGGAAGCTGCTTTTTGTTGATAATGAGCTTGTGTTCAGCATCCTTAAAATTGATTGCTTTAATGCGTTGTTCATCAAGTCCGATTTCAAATCGTTCTTCTTTACGTCTGTTATATTCCTTATAGTCCTCTTCAATTTCAGAGAGTATCATAAAGAATACGGCTTTCTGATTATCAGCTTTTTTTTCTGCTTCTTCTATTTGTATTTCATAAAGAAAAGCGCTTACAGTTTCCTGGTCTTTTTTCTCAATATTGGCATTGAAATAAATGAATGAACCATTAAAGTTTACTTTTAACTGTATTTTACCTGTTATGAATTCAGAGTCACAAGAAACTGTCCAATTAGTGTCATGTATATTCAACGGGATGCACATGTATATATTTTCATTTGAAATTACATAAACTGATTCTATCATCAGTGCATCTAAAATTCCCTTATAGATTTTCATCTTTTTTCCCTTTCTTTATGTATTGTTCGGTTATCATATATATCTGCCTTTTATAAGAACCTGTCTTACCTTTAGGTTTTCTTACTGAATCAATAAATGAAGCAAGCTTAAGCCAATAGACATCTCCCAAACTATAAATTGAATCTCCATATTTTTTTTCAAGGTTGTATACCATGAATTTAAGCAGATCAACTTTGCGGCCTTTAGCCTTATAAATTATTCTTACCGGCTGCTTGATATAGGGAAGCGTTCCTTCCAGGAGAGGAAGTGTAGAACCTCTTTCTGTTATTTCTGAATAAACTATTGCACGTCTTGAATTTGATGCAGAATAAAATGCAATTCCAGAACCTTCTGATATTATAAGAGTTCCAAGGTCAGAAAAAGTTTTTTTGTATGTAATTTTCGTACTTACATACAATGAGTACTCTTCTTTTTTCTTTTTATCTGGAAGCTTTACTGTCAATGACATATTTGTATTATACAATAATATAAATATAAATACAACTTGCTTTATTTACACTTTTGTTTTATAATACAGTTATGCTGTTACTTTTGTAATAGTTTATTCTCAATTTTTTATGGGGTTATTGAAAATATAACCAATCCGATTGCAGAAAGTGCCTTTCTGCTGAAAGAGATTGTTAGGGCTACTGCGTAGCCCAAGTTTTCTTTGACTCCACAAGGAGTTTATTATGGAAACAAAAGAACCTGTTTCAGTTGAGAACTTTGAAGATGGTGTTAAGACAGCTTCTCCAATGCCTCTTTCCGGTTTGAAAAAAACAAAGTCATCTTATGACTACTTCAAGGAACTTGGCGATAAAGTTCTTGCCTCCCTCGAAAACGGTACAAGTCCTCTTCTTCCTAACAAAGATGGATTTGTAGATTTGCAGCCTGCCTACAACATCAATTCAAATGAAAAAGCAGAAGGCCTCACACAGATTATGCTTCTTACAAAAGCTGCTGAGCTTGGTGTACCTTCAAATGCTTTTGTAACTTTTGAAACTCTCCAGAAAGCTCAGAAAGCCGGTGTAGAATGTAAGCTTGCAAAAGGCTCAAAAGGTGTTGTCATTCCTGTTGTTGACCCAAAGAATTGGGGTGAAATCAAGTTCAAGAATACATGGTTCAACATCAGTCAGGTAGAAAATTCTGAAAATCTTATTGCTTACTGCAAGCAGAAGATGACAGAACAGTATCAGAAAGATGTTGCTTACATCAATGAAAAGCATCCAAACTCTGAGTATGCTGCAAAGAAGAATCCTGCTGAAAGAGTTATGGAAAAAGCAAACGAAAAAGTAATTCCTTTGAATGAAAAAACCGCAGAACCTTTCCAGTACATTGCACAGGTTTTGAATGCCGTTCAGTCTGGAAGAAAGCTTTTTGTTACTCCTGAACAGGCAGAAGCATTCAAGAGCGCAGCTGTTGCAAAGCTTTCTGCTGAAATTGAACCTGGAAAACCAGATCTTCTTGCAATCAAGAAAATCTGTGACCCGGCTGAACGTCTTTATCTGAAGTCAAAAGAAAACCTTCAGAAGTATTACGAAAAGAAAAAGGACGTTGAACAGAGTGCTTCAAAAAAGCCTCGCACAAGAGAACCTTCCTACGAAAGAGGAATGTAGTAATCTTTATATCCTAAGAGTGTAAAATAAACTATAAGTTTCTTTTGCCTCTTAGGATGTTTTTTAAGGAACTGATTATGAAAAATGAAATAAAAACATATCCTGTAGAAGCTCTTACCGACAGTATTCATAACGAAATTAATATCCTTATGCGTGATTGCATTAAAAGCAATCGTGTTCCTTATATTCAATCTAAACCGCTTCCACAGGATGTAAATGTCGTAAACGGACATCATCTTGGTGACATCAACAAAGTATATCTTGAATTAAAAGCTGCCAGCATGGGGGCTGAATCTTTAAAATGGATTTTTGGTGCTGATGCTGCTTTTATCGGACTTGAAAAAAAATCTGATGCAGAACCTTTAATGATTACTGGTAACGTTCGTGGAAAAGTTGATTCTCAGAGCATATACCTTTTGGAACAATTTACAGAAGATTCTTTAAACAAAGCTCTCTCTTATTCAAGAAACGATGATGACAAAAAAAAGAGAACTATTGCCCAGAACATGATTAGAAACATTACTGAATATGATTCTGGAACTGTTGAAGCTCAGTTACGTGAAAATAAAAGAAAGAATATTTCAAACAATCTGAAAAGTCAGAATATTCTCAAAGAAATTAAACAGGCATTTGTAAATGCAACAAGTGAATATGACAATTCTCAGAAAATTATTTTTTCTGCATTAAATAATTATTACATCAAGCAGGAAACAGGTCTTGAGCTTAACAAGCCGATGACTGAACAGGAAAAAAACGAACTTCTTCTTGCTCTTGAAAAAACTGCAAATACTCCGTCTCCACGACTGGCACTTACTCTTGCAGACAGTTTTCTTTATTCACAGCGTATGACTCATTATGACTTTGAGCAGAACCGTATCTTTACTAAAGAAGATTACGACAAAAAGCTTTCTGTTACTGCACCAAAGGCTGCTGAATTTGAACCAAAGAAAAGGCCAGAACTCGAAAAAGATAAAGAAATTGATAGAATCCGTGAACGTGAGCTTGAAGTAAAGCCACGTCATATTACACATCAAAGAGGTTTTTAATGAACGCATTTATTTCTTTACAGAATTACATTGTTAAACAAGAAAAAGATTTTGGAGTAGGTGTGCCTGTAACTCTCGATGAAGAGATTGCAATGTATGAATCTACAAGAAAAAAGAATGTCGTATCTTTTAATAACTGGATGCTAATTAACATTCCTGGTAAATCTTTTTTCCTTGATGTCAATAAACCTGTATCAGAACAGAGTGATGATATTCTTAATATTCTTATGAATAAAGAATTCCTTATGTCTCTTTTTATTCATGAAGCAAGAAAAACTCTGAATGAAATCGGAAATAATCTTGAAGGAAAAAATGTAAGGGAAGAAACAAACAGAATCTATGACGAGTTTGTAAAAGAAAAATATCAGCTTCTTCTGAAAATCCCAAGCGGCCAGGAATTCTTTAATTTTGTAGTAAGCAAATGTTTTGGACATGATAAGGCAAAATCATCTGCACTGTTATATAGCCACGGAATTAAAGGTTCCTTGTTTAATGACAACACTGGCGAACGCTATCTTTTGTTCAACGCAAAAAAAGATATTGTTCCTGTTGAATTAAGAAAAGCATCGCTTTCTGATTCAAAACTTGTTATGTAACATTTAACGCCAATTGGCGCTGATTAATTTTGGAGAATAAACTATGGCAAAAAAGATTTATCTTTCTGGAAAAATTTCCGGCGATCCAGATTTTAAAGAAAAATTTGCTTTAAAGGAAAAAGAACTGACAGAACAGGGGCATCTTGTTTTTAATCCGGCTTTACATCCTGATATGTTCACCTGGGAACAGTTTATGGAGCTTGATTTAAAAGCTCTTGGTAACTGTGATGCAATTTATCTCCTTGAAGATTGGAAGGACAGTCGTGGAGCAAAGATTGAATATGATGAAGCGGTCAAACTTGGAAAAGAAATAATTTTTGAAAATAAATTGGAACAGAATATAGATGTAAAAAAAGAAAGTCCTAGTGATATAACTCCAGAATCTTTGGCAGAAAATTATGTAACTGAAAAAGCTAACAAAGGTAATTTTGATACGGAACAATTCGGAAAAGCATATTTTTCTGAAAGCTCATTGAAAAAAGCCTGGCTTGACGGTTTTAATGCTGCAAAAGATGTTCTCTTACAGCTGGAGAATTTAAAAAAAGACCAGAGACTTACTGTATCTTATCGTCAAAATAATGAAAATAAGAAAGTTCCTGCCCAGTTAAGCGAGTATAAAAACTGGAAGTTCCGTGTTGCTCTTGATGATAATTCTATTACACCGTGGCAGTATTTTGACCATGAACCTAAAGGCGAAGACTATATTGAAGTTAAAGAATATTACACACATCTGAAAGAAAAAGGAGAAAATTATACCATCGCTCCAAAAAACAATAATAAACTCAATGATTATAAAAAAGAAATCTGGAATGACTATATTTCTTCTGTACGTTCCTTCCTTTCAAAAGAAGACCTTAATAATAAAAACAAAGTACTTGAAGCTTCTAAAATGGCCCTTGCCTGTCAGTCAGATGTGGAGGGGGCAACTGGCATTATCAACGCAGAGTTTGCTATTCGTGGTGTAAAAAGTAAGGCAACTCTTATAAAAGCCATTAAAGAAGCTGCATATCCTGAGCTTATTCAGAAAAAAGCAAAATCAAAGAATGATGATTTGTCAGTGGAGAGGTAATGTATGAGTAATGAATCTGTTAATACAGGTGTTAAAGTTTCAACACCTCCGGTAAAGACTAAAATTGGATATAAAGTATTCTATTTAAAAGACGGTAAACTCTATCCGCCTATGGTTAAAAATCCAGGCGGCAGCGACACTCCTATGGGAGTCTGGCTTGAAGCTTCTGCTGGAGACATTGCTTCTTACACTAAGACCGGTAGACCTCAGATTGAAAAAGGAGGTCCTGGTACACACTGCGCTAAAGGTGAACTTGCCTATAGACCCGGATGGCATCTTGGAGAAGTTCCGATTGCAAAGCAATTTGAAAAAGTAAATCCATTGAATAGGAAAAAAGAGCTTTTTCCTCGTGAGTTTGTATGGGCAGAATGTGAATATGCCTGTGATGTAGATTACCAGGAAGAAGCAATGAAAAACGGCTACACCGAAAAAGGTTCTTTCCGTCACTCTTATGCAGGGCTTCAGAAAGTTCCTGAGAACGGCTGTTATCACTACAGAACTAATCCTGACCCGAATACAGAAGAATGGATTATTACCGGGAAAATAAAAGTAAACAGGATTTTATCCGGCAATGAAGTTGATGAGATTTGCCGGAAAGCTGGCAGAGAACCTCAGAAACGTGAAAAGACTTTTGAAGAATTAGAAAATCTTTTGGTCAAAAGCTTAAGCCGTGATGTTTCTGATTACAAACCTGCCAGAAATAAAGATGAAGCGGACATGTTTAAACTTAAACGTGAAATTGATATGAAAAATCGTATTGAGCATGAATTGAGGAAAAATAAGATTTTTCACGACAAAGCTTTTCTTTCTTTTTTGAAGCATAAATTTGGTAACAATACTGTGTATGCTATGGCAAATCATTATTCAAATATTGTCAAAGACAATTTTGTAAGAGTTAGAGAAATGGAAAGGTAAATAGTTTATGGCAAAAGAACTTGAAGCAGAAGATATAGAATTAAAAGATTATATATTTACTCCGAAAGAAATTACTGTAAACGGTAATTCTGTAATTGATTATACAGATGTTGAAAACGACAAGGTTTTTCTCTGTAACAGGAAAGATATTCTTGATAAACCCCGACCATCCTGGATTCCTGAGCTTGACGCAAAAGGACTTGCCTTAGATAGATTTCTTCCAGTATGTGTTAAAGATTTTTCTGACGGAAACTACTTTGTTCAAAGTAAAATTTATACAGGTGAAAAAGATTCAAACGGTAAATCTATTTATAAAAACCAGATTTATAAAATGTCTCCAGATGTGCTTGCTGCTACTGTAGACTATTATTTAAAACGAAAGAAAGCAGAACTTAAAACAGAAGGTAGTTCAGAAAAAGTTTCACTTCCTCGTGGAATGAACTCCATGCCTACAAGCCGCTATAATGAAATATCAAAGCTTTGTTTGCTTTGTGAAGTTCCTTCACTCAAATATAAAGATGTAGATAAATCTATAACTGATAAAGCTTTTGAAATGAAAGGAAAATCTCCAGGTAAACTTTATCAGATCCAAAATAATGTTGTTTTTCTCGAACAGTGGCAGCCTCTTTTAGAAAATATTAAAGGAAAACGGCTTGATATGAACTATCAGAAGCAGGACTATATTGATTCATATTCAAAAGCTGTAGAAACTGCTTATGGTGACTCTAAATCATTTAATAACCTCTATAATGATTTTGGAGTAAAAATTAAAAAACAAAATGGAACTAATTTTTCAAAACCTGAAATAGAAAAATTGTCAGAAACCTTAAAAAAGGTTTATGCACATTATGGAAATCTCTCTGAACTTGCAGGTGAATATGGTCTTAAGATTTCCTATGCAGATAACTGTATGCAGTTTGCAAGAAAATCTATAGGTCTTTATTTCTCTTATCATAATGCTATCGGTATTTCTTTTTTTAATGAAGAAAAGCAGCTTTCAGTGGCCGGAAGTAATCATCTCCCAGATGTAACTCTTGCTCATGAAGTTGCTCATTGGCTTGACAATCAGAAAGGAAAAGAAAGTCATAATTTTTTTGCATCTGATAAATACGGCACATTAGAAAATAAGATTGCTACGAAATTTAAAGAAGAAATAAAGCTCCGCGAAAAATCAAATAAGAGCGCAGCCCGCATTGGAAAAACTGATGAAATTCATCTTGGTGAATACTGGTTTAGAACCTGTGAATGCTTTGCTCGTGCAATGGAACAATATTATGCTTTAAAACAGGGAATAGATTTATCAGAAGAAATCTCCTACGCAAGAAAAGAAAATTTTGAAGCAGACTTCATTCCACTTATTGAAGAATTGATGGAAGAAAACAAGAAGTTATTCTCTCTTAGTATTGAAACATCTTCTAATTCTATTCTTGATGTTTATATTGCAAGTAATGAAAATCTCTTTCTTTTGATTCAGGACAAGCTTGAAAAAGACGGATTGAAAAGATGGGCATCCGGCTATTATGATTCGGAAAATCATATTATAAATGGAAGTATTTCTGAATATCTTGAAAGGAATCCTTTATATATTATTCCTGATGACAAAGCTTTTATTGTAGTATCAAAAAATTATCTTGATTCAAAATACAAAGATTTTGAATTGAATTATCTTAATGAAAATCTTGAACTTGAAATTAAAAATGAACAGTCTGGTCTTGCTGCAAAAAGCTATTACAACTCTAAAAATACAAGAAAACTCTGTCATATTATAAAAGAAGCTGATAGAAACTCTGAAGAGTATAAAAATGCAATTGAACAGATGGCAGATTATTTTGTAAAACAGGGTATCTTTAATGAGAAATCTATTCTTGTTCCGGCTCCTCAACACAGTGGAAAAGCAGAATATACCTGGCATTTAGCTGCTGCAATTTCTCAGAAAACTAATTCTCCTATCGCAGATATATTACGCTGTAAACCTCATGAAACATTGTATGAACAGAAAAAAAATGGAATAGAACCAGATGTTGAATTTTACCTTGAAAATGCGAAAGGTGTAAAAGACCTCGAAAACTTGTTTGATGAAACAACGATGGAATTCTGGAAGAGAAATAAAGATAAGGTTTATCTTCTTGATAATAATATTTCAACTGGTTTCACATTCAATAAAGCAGAAAAATTGCTTCCAGGACTCATTCCGGCTCCTTATGCAATTGGAAATTTTGCAGAAATTACATTCAAAGAAGGGCGATATACGGTAAATAATCTATTGGAAGAAAAATCTTCAAATATTGAAATTAATACAAAGGATAAAGATATGGATAAAGACTTGAGTATACTTGAATCAATCGGTTTTAATGAAGTTTCTGATAGAAAAGAAATAAATAACATTTTAAAAAACTGTAGTAAACTAAAAACAGAAATCAAAGATTTTTACAAAAATATTAATCCTGAAAACAGTCGCATTTATAGATTTGACGGGAACGTACCTCAATCTGAATGGCGGTCAGAAGTAGATGGCACTCCGCTCTATGTTATTAATTATAACGGTACTTGGAATGCTGTTCAGGATAAGACAGCATTAGAACCAGGAAGAACTTTTTATCATGTTGAATCATTTCCTGAGATTGGTGGACTCATTATTCACTTTGGGGAAAAAACAAATCTTAGTCACGAAGAAGCTACACATAAAGAACTTTGGGTAAATTGTCCTAATAATAACATTAAGATTACTCCAGAAAAGATTCTTGAACTTGGAATTCTTTCTGAAAAGAATAAGGATTTTTATAGAACTGGTAATTTTGATAGATTCTTTTATCAGAAATTAAAATCTGCTATTCTTGAAGAAGATAAAACAAAGACTGTTGAAATTGAATCAGAAAATAAGAATGAAAGAATTTTTACAGTTAATGATTCTATTTTTTCTGCCGTTGACCGTGCCGATTTTCTTTCAAGTCTTGAATATTATATAAATGGTGAAAAAAAAGGCAGAGATATTTATAAGATTAAAGAAACTTTAATCAAAGAAGATATTAAACCCGTCCGTTTTGTTTTTGAAGGTTATGGCTATTTAGGTAATTCTATATATGAAAGTTTTGTCTGCAAAAATAATGACAATACTGGTTACAGATATTTAATGGTTCCTCATAATACTGAGTTTTACAAAGGTTTTGATAAGCTTTTAATATCAGAGAAAACATTCTCTGATATTAATGAATGTCAAAAAGCTTTAATTGATATTCTTGTAAATCTTAAAGAAAATCACAACTATAAAATTGAAACTGAAACATTCAAGTTCTATAAAATACCGGAAAAGTTTAAGCAGCCTTTGCTTACATATATTGCTAATAATGAAAAAGAAATCTGCAATAAAACAGAAGAATGGTTTAATGCTCATCCTGATTTTGAAAAACATAAAAACATTAAGGACAATATTTCAGTTTATCTTATAAGAGAACCAGAGGCAGTTAATTTTAATTCACCATACTGGCTTAAAATCTTTGAAAAAATTGAACTTTCAATAGATAATCCGTTGCTTGCGGACACAATTGAAGTTAATACACAAAAGGAGAATAAACTTATGGAAGAAACAAAAGAAATTAAAGAAATGACACAGGCAGGAAAGGATTCTAAAATCCTTCTGGAAACATACGGTAATAAAAAAGCTGTAGATGCTGCCTGCAAAAAAGCATCTGTTTCAGATTTTGTATGCACAGATAAAAACAGATATTTTATGACAGGTATTTTCTATGAAAAAGGCTTTGCCATTGCAACTGACGGACGAATGCTTATAAAACTCAAGAAGGATTATCCTGCTGAATGGGAAGGTAAGATTATTGACCCGAATACATTAAAAGTAATTGAAGGAACTTTCCCTGCCTATGAAAAAGTATTTCCTAACAAAGACCGGCTGATAGACCGTACATCAAGACTTGCACATATTTCTAATTATCTTTCAGAAGCAACTGCTGCTATTGCGATCAGCGAAAAAACAAAAAGAACTGAACATATTGTTCCTGTAATGTTTGAAAATACTTTTGTAAATCCAAGACAGTTACAGCTTGCTCTTTCTTTTGCAAGAGACAAAAGTTTTAATAAAGTTTTCCAGGAAGATAATTACAAAATTGCCTCAGTTCCTGTTCTGGATGAAAATGAAAAAGAAGTTTACAAATACTATAATTCAGATGAAAAATCTGATTCTGAATTATCTCATAAGTATTATTCTTATGAAGAACTTCCCGATGACGTAAAAAATGTTGCCGGTGTTACTGATGTCGGCAATGGTTTTGCAATTATCAAAGACCATTGGTATTATGATAAAGTAACAAAAGAAGTTATTGAATACGAAAACAATCCTGAAATACCTTTATCAAGAACAATTGAATTTGATTCTCCAGATGGTTCTTCAATTCTTATTATGCCTGTTCGAGAACCTGAAGGTGCTTATATTGATAAAGACGGCATCCTTAAGAACTATGAAGAAGATATTTATATCAAAACAAAGCTTTTGGGTAAAGATGATGAGCTTTGCAAGAATATCATTAAAACTCTTATTAAGGACACTGTTTTTGCAGATTCAGATGTTGATTCTATTTATAAAAAAAATCTTGATGAAGCTTTTTCAAAACAGAATCCCGATATTTTCCCAAAGAATAAAAAAGACTGTCAGGTTCTTGCAACCGTAACAGCTTATACAGATGTAATCGGAGAAAATCTTGATAAAAAAGATTTTATTTTTGAAGAAGGGCAGTCTACCGCAACTTTACAGCAGTTTATCTGTAACCTCTGGCTTGAACGTTTTAAGGATTATGCAGCTCATCCTGAACATGTGTTTGTTACAGGAAAATCATTAAGTCCTGATTATACGATTGATTTTGCAAAGCAGGGGAAAATTATCAAAGAAAAAGAATTGGGATTTGAAGAACTTATTAATGATACTTTCGAAGCAGGCTTGAAATCTGAAACAAACAATGTTTCAAAAAAATGTAGCTTCTTTGTAAAAGATACTGCTGAGTTTGAACAGTTTGCTGATTTTGAACCAATTACAAATCTTTCTGCAGAAGAAGCTGTTAAAACATTTATTGAACAGAAAAACAAAAACTTAAGTGCCGGCATTGGTATTAATATTCCGGGAGACTTTATCTTTGATGACCCGAACGGAGAAGGTGCTATTATTCTTCAGACAACAGAAGGAAAAGTCTCTTTCTATATGGGTGATAACTTTGTAAGAGAACTTAAAGAAAATAATGTACATGCCCAGAATGTTATTGCAGCCTTTAAGGAACTTGATAAAGTTTTGAAAAACTCATCTATTGCTAAAGATGGTCTTTATATTGAACCTTCTTTCCTTTATGAAAAAGAAAAAGAGCTTTTTGGAAATGTGGAAATGGATAACAAATCGATGATTAATAGTGAAAAAATTAAACTAAATAATATTACAAAAGATGAAAATGGTTTTTACACTGCAGATCTTTTTGATACAGATGCTGCATACATTAAAGAAGCTGCTATTAATGCAGAGCGTTTTGCAATGCCTGTTGCAACATGGAAAGAGAATGACCCTAATATAAACATTCATATTGTAAAGCGTCTTATTACTTCTCCTCATGATAAAGAAAATGAATTTCTTGATTTTGGAAGTAATAGTAATCAATCTATTGCTTCGGAAGAAAAATGGAATCTTATTCGTGAGCAAAACACCTTTAATATTATTGGCGAACAGATTGAGGAATACAGGAAATCTCTTTCTGAACAAAGTGTAATAAAAACTAAAACTATTGAAATTAAGCCTGTTACACTTGAAGAAATTCTTGATGTAATGGATATGAGACCTGATTATACTGCAAACGGTAATTTCATGATTTATGATACACAAAGGCAGGAATATATTTCTAGCTGGGTTGGTATGGAAGATGATAATGGAGCAGCTGTTTTCAGCAATGCTTCAGAAGCTTTTGAACGTCTTGATATTTATATTAATGACTATTATTTCAATGACATGCAGGAACAGCTTGAAGCTTGTGGTATTGAAATTAAAGGAAATGAAACTCTATCTGATTTGTGTAAGCTTTATAAAACCGAACTTGAAAAGGGAAATGACAAGCTTTCTTCTGGTGAACTCAATCTTGCGATGGGCATTGTAGAACCAGATACGGTTGTTTATGAACACAAACTTTCAAAAGATAAAAGTGTAGAAAAGACAATTCAGCCGGAGTTTGTAATTTACAATAAAGTTGATGATGAAAAGATTTTGGAGCTTAAAGAACATCTGAAAAACAACGGTTATGATGTAAAATGGCAGGATAAAGATGAAATAAACTCTTTTGCACGTTTTACCTGCGATATAGAAGTAAAAGCATATATTCAGACAATTCTTGAAGAACGTGGAATTGATTATGAATATACACTCGGACTCCTTGCTTCCGGTTATGATGCTGCATGGCTTAATGAAGATGAACAGTTTGATGCAGAGATTGTTTCTGAAGAAGAATTTAAGCGTATAAATGAAATTAAGGAAAAAGAATACAAGGATTTGAAACTTCCTTACATTAAGATTGATTTTACAGAAAGTTCCGGTTCAAAGCATAAGCTGGCCCGCATGGAAGCCGGTACTGTTCTTGGCCTTAAAGAAGGTGAAGAGCTTCTTACGGAATTGAATAATCGTTTCAATACATTCTTAAAAGCCGATGTCACTGTTCATTTCCCGGATGCAGGAGACAATGAGCCTGGTTCTTACAGTCTCCGTTATGACTTTACAGATGATGTAAGGCATCTTGATGATGGAAAAGAAATTCCTTTTGAAAGAGAAGGGCTTTCTAATTATATCCGAATGACCTGTTCTTATCCTGAAGTACTTGAAAAATATGAACAACAGTGGCAGAAGGTAAATGCTTCAAATATTACAGAAGAACAGATGAAACTTGTTGCAGATATTATTAAACCAAATTATGACAAACTCAAGGAATCATATAAACAGCATTGTGAAACTTTAAAATCTGTAATTGAAAATGATAAAAAGATTCACAGCAGCTGGATTATAAACAAAGACGTTTCTGATGCTTCAAAATCTTCTCTCGAAACGGAAAAAGATGCTGTTGCAGTTTCTTTTGAACGCTATGCAGGTAGATGTATAAACTCTATTGCAGATTATCTTGATGAAAACAAAGACCTTTCATTCAAAAATGAATTCATCAATTACGCCGAACACCAGATTTCAAATATGCTGCAGGATGTTAAATACGGAGAATCACGCAATGCAAAATACGGAGAGCATGGTTATGATTTTGATTTTACTCTCTGGAGACATTCTCTTGAAAAAGTAATGGATGCTTCTGAGTACAAATCCTTCTTCACAGAAAGACTTCAGATTGAGGAGAGACGCTTTAAAGAAATCCGTAATGCAGCTAAGGATATGGGCATGGCAAAAGAAGAAACTTATGCTCTTTCAAATGAAGAATGGAGAGCCTGTGACGAACTTGCAGAAAAAGCAAAAATGGACTGGTGGTTTGAAGAATACGGTTCTGACGGAGAAATTCACAAGCATGTTTCAAAACAGGATCTTGATGACCTTTCTACAGCATTTGATGGAGAGTTGCGTATTTCTAAAGAAAATGAAAATGTTGTAAGAAAACTTTTTAATGATAAAAATATTAGCTTTAACGAAACATATCTTCTTTCTTCAGAAGAAGTTAATGCTAAATTCAAAGATTTTTATTCAGAAAGTTATGACCGCTATTACAATGCAGAGGATAAAGAAACCCGTGCAGAAGAGTCTGAAAACATGAAGCGGTTTGATTTCCTTATGAAATATAACGAGAATTTCAAGGAAGCTGTACAGAAGCTTGTTGCAGAACGACATGACCCTTATTCTTCAGACAGGGAATGTGCTGCAGTAGTAGATTCTTTTAGAAAACTGGGAATTGACCTTACTCTTTCTACTATGGAACTTGCTGATGCAATCTGCCAGGAAGGTTATGAACAGAGTGCTTCTGGTTTTATGACAAGCTTCTCATTTAGTGAAATTGCAGAACTTGCAGGCCAAGATGAAGACTGGGTAAGAGATAATCTTAAAGAGATTTGTGAGGCGCTTGCTACTCACAATGATGAACTTCTTTTGGACTTTAATGAAACGGAAGCTCTTGTTGAATCCGGTGAACTTGAACTTAATTTCTGTTCTGTCGGAGAAGATTATAATGAACTTTTCAAGAAAGACGATTCAGGTCGCTGGATTCGTAAAACTGATGAAGAGCTTCGTCAGGAAAATCTTATCGAAGATGAAATTGATAAAGGAATTGAGTCTATACAAGCAAACAGTGGAATGAGTGATGCTGCAATTGTAGCTGATTATGAAGCCCAGATAAAAGAACAGGAAGCAGAAATTGATAATGATATTGATGAAGAGCCTGTATGGATTATTAACGGCGAACCTTTTACAGAAAAAGTAATTGAAGAATCTTTGCATAACGATGTAGTAGCACTTTTTGAGCAATATGATTCAGGAGAAGCTGAAAAAAACTTAACTCTTGTTGGTGTTAAGATGTATCGGAACCCAACGGATGACGGAAAGATTTCTCTTCTTGTAGAATTCGATTCTAAAAATCCTGAAAACCGCTGGAGAGAAGATTCGCTTTTCAATGCCTTAAATGAAGAAGGCATTGAATTTAACGGCATGAAAGTTGACTTTAATCCAATTACGAGAGAAAAGTCTGGAACAATTGAACAGTATCTTAAAACCCTTGCAGGCTTTGAAAGTGAAGAACAGCTTATCAAGGCAAATGCCCAGAAGCTTGAAGAAAAAGAAGTTGAAAATAAGCTCAATGAGATTTCTTCAAAACTCTCTGAAGCAGTTGATGGTAAAAATAAAATTTTACCTTTCAGCATCATAAATAATAAGGAAAAGGGAAGGGTAAACATTAAGTTTGATACTGTTGAAGATAACCCTGAGTTCAATGACATCCTCAAAGAATTGAAAGCAAATGGATGGAAATATGCTCCTTCAACAAAACAGTGGTACCCTGTTGGTAATGCTGTTAATAAGGCAGAAGATTTTGCAAACCGTCTTCAGGAAAAATATTCAGCATCTCTTAATAAAGGAATGGAAAAACCTATGGACATTGGAGAAGAAAAATCTCCTTATGACGGAATCCGTTTCTTTGACAGAAACTATAATGAACCTCATGATTTTGCCTTGTATTTCAACAGCAATCTTCATCTGTTCAAAAAATCTTCACAAGATGCAATTACAGAAGAAGAAGCTGCTACTATACTCAAAGCTGTCGGTTCTGAAAAACATGCTATTGCAGAAACAAGAAATGTTCGTATCGGGCTTGATATGAAAGATAATATTGTTATCCTTACTAAATCGGGAAATGATATTGAAAAGTCATCTATGTCTTTGCCTGAGTTCTTTGAATATGCTAAGGAAAGTGCAAGAGAAAATCTTGAAGACTCAAAACAGATGCTCGAAAACTATCTTGGAAAGGAACATCCTGTAAAGGATTTGGAAGACATTTTTGTCCGTCTTTATGAAACCTGTATTGAACAGTGTGAACAGGTTAATTCCAATATGCAAAAGCTCTATGATTCTTTCTATCCGAAAGAAAATGAAGTTTCTAAATCAGCTGTTTTATATCAGCGCAATTCATATCGTGGCTGGGAAATTTCTGCAGATAAAGACTTCAAGAAGTCTGTTTATGTAAGACCTTTTGACCAGACTGACAGAAGCGGTTATATTCTTATGGCTGGAAAAGAAGGTAAGGACGGATTCTGGCAGGAGAAGTTTATAAGAGAAATGCTTAAAAGCAACAACTGGTCTGAACGAGCTGCTTTAATTGAAACCCTTACAACTTTTGCTAGTGACAAAGATGTTTGCAATTCTTTAGGCATAAAAGAACCTCAGTCTTTAAACGGTTTTCTTGCTTCGATTGATAAAATCATCAAGACAGAAAACGACACAGATATTAAAGCTGAGCTTTTAAATAATCTGCTTGGACCTGCTGAAGCTCAAAAGCTTTCTGAAAAACAAAACTCTAAATCTCCTTCAAAAGAAAGTATACCGGAACTTACTGTCGGTGATTCTGTCGGTAAAGACAAAGCTATTGATGTTTTCAAAATTGCAGATGGTGTTTATCAGGCAACCTTAAGTCGGGATGAAAATGGTGTAGGCTCTGCTCAGAATTATTTTGTAATTGATAATTCAATTGTGCAGCAGCTTAATTCTCAGTTAAAAGAACTTGTTGTTTCTTTTGACTCAAGAAGTGTAATTGAGAATAAAGCTTATGAACCTTACATTCTGCGTGAACTTATTTCTAAGAATTTTATGCCTCCTCGTGATGAAGATTTTGTTCAGAAACTTGACGAATACATTTCCGTTCATCCGTTGAAGTATGAAAAACTCAAGCCTGTTGATTATCTGAACTTTGAAAAGAAACTCAAGGAAATTGCTGAAGTAGATAAAGAGTTTAACAAAACTCCTTTTGAACTTGGTCAGCAGCTTGTAGCGCTTGTTGATGAAAGTGACAGACCTAAGCTTATGGACTGGCTTAAAAACAAGCAGGGATGTGATTCACCAGAAAACATGAAGAGAGTTTTTGCTTCATGGCTTAGAGAAGACCCAGAACAGAAAAAAGATGTAAATCGCAAAAAAGAAAAAGGCTATCCGCCTAGAGGAGAAAATTAAAATGAAATTTATTGATGAAAATGGCTTTACGAAAGTCATTAATGATAAGTTTTCTTATCATGGAGTGGAACTTGTTACTGTAAAAAACAGTAACAATAAACTTGAAGTTTTTGAACCAGCTTACGGAGTACAAATTCAGGAAGGTCAGTATGATATTCTATTTTCTACCAATCATAAACTTGGTGAAATCAGTAAAGACCTTGATGAACGTTCTGTTTTTAAAAATTCATGTGAAAGCGAAAACAATTATCTTCCTGAGATTGCCTTTAATGTAATAAAGGAAAATAAAAGTTTAAAAAATCCTCTCTTTAATAAAAGCTTTGTAGAAAAGGTTGAAAATCTTCGTCAAAAAGTAATGCAGAAAGTTAGTAAAGGAGTTGCTATAGGTTTTGCTTTTGCTGTTTGTGCCAGTTTTGCTCCAAAACTCTCTGCTCAGACTTTTAATGTAAGTTACAATCAACCTACCATAAAACATATTGAAAGTCCTGCTGATTATTATAAAGAATTATATGGTTCTACAATAATTGACCTTAATAGTATTCAGCACATGCTTAATGAAGATGCTAAAAGTATTATTAAAGAAAATTATCCTAATTTAAAAGAAAGCTCAAAACAGTATTCAAAAGTTTTGTCCTCTACAATCAAAGAGCTTGCCACTTCCAGTTTTGGATATAATTATCTGAATGATAAATTTATGAAAATGGGTAGCAGGTTGTCTGTTGAAGACAATACTGACGAAATGTTTGAAGCTTCTTTTTTTTCTGACTCAAATGTTTTGGTTCTTGCAGAAGCAAACAGGTATATATCTGATGTTGGACACGGTAAAATTGAACCAAAACTTGAAATAAATCAAACTCAATCAAAACATAAAATTTCAGAAATTAGCTACATGGAAAGGTAAAAGGAGACTATCAATATGAAACGTTCTGAAGAAAAACAGTATTATGCCTTTCTCGAAAAAATAATACGTGAACAGAAGGCTTCTTCTTCTTTCTGGCATAAAGGAAGCAACTCTTATGAAATGGATGTTCTTATGCTTATGAATCATATTGCTAAGAAAAATCCTCGTTTGATGGACAAAGTTATCAATAATTTTGTTGATACAACAGGAATGAAAGACTGTTCAAAGCAGGACATTCTTTCTTTTATGGCAAGAACAGAAAAGGGGACAATCTGCAAATGGAAGGATGAAAACGGTAATGAAGTCTATTTAATCAATAATGGAGAGCGTCTTTTTAATCCTTCAAAGCAGATTCTTGTTTTTGGAAACCGAATGAATAAAGGTGATCTTGATTTATTAAAAAAGTCCATGTATGGCCAGGTCCTTAAAAAGGATATTCAAAAGGTTTATGAAAAGATTGCAAGAGAAGAGCAGAAAAAGCAGCTGCAGATTCAAAACGGTAAAAAGGTTTCTTTTATAAATAAAATTGCAGAAAAGAAAGAGAAAATACAGGAGCATTCTGCAAGTGAGTTTGAAAGAAACTTTAAGTTGCTTGTGAAAGAGCAGGGGCCTCTTTGCATTCCTCGTGCAACAGCTGATACAATGCTTGCTTTTATGAGCGGCGAAGAACGAAAAAAACTTGCTGCAGGCCTTTCTTCCATAGGTGTTACAGACGGTAATTCCTGGGAACATCTATTGGATAAATGGAAAAATGAAGCCCTTAATCCTGAAATAAAAGTAGAAAGAACATATAAACAGACAATCAAACCAAGAAAGGTTGAAGTTCTTCATACTAGATGATTTAGATTGTTTAAATTTAGAAAAAGGTGTAAAATAGAATAGTAATATATTAAGGAGAATAAACTATGACAACAAAGTACTTTAAGACAAATGACGGAAAGTTTTTAAAACTTGATTATGATTATACTCAGGATTATGTTTCTCCAAGAGACCCTGAATACCAGTCAAACCTTGGAACAATGGTTTTCCCGAAAGAAAGAAACAGAAGATATACTCTTGGAGATAAACAGCCTGAAAGCTTCGATGAATTTTTTAAAGAAGAGCTTTCTGAAAAAGAAGCACATGACTTTATGGAAGGAACAATTGAAATTGAACTTCCCACACTTGAAGACTGTCAAAATAATGAAGCTTTATCCCGCTTTATTGCCGGAACAGAAGAAAACGGTTATCATTTTGATGTAGACCTTTTTAACCAGGAGCTTGACGGTATTCTTTCAGCTGTTAAAGATAATCTTGGGGCTGCAGTTTGCGAAGACCTTTCCGGCGGTATTCCAATTGACGAAAACACAGGAAAACTTACAGACAGTTATATTATTGACCTTCGTTCTGCAAACTGCATTGGCTATATGTCTGCAGAAAATGCCTGGGTACAGATTCGTGATGAACTTTCTACATATTTAAGTGATTTACTGCCTCGCCATTCTCTTAATTATACAGATTCAATTCATGCTTTCAATGACCTTGATGACCTTACAGAAAGCCAGCTTTATGACAAGTGGGCTGAAACGAAACTCTGTGTTATTCCTATTAATATTTTTGAACATTCCGGTATGACTTGCCATGAGGCTTCATTACGTAAAACTTTGCATGTCGCTAATGACCGTGATGACGGTGCTATTTACAATGACGGATTTATCTATGTAGACAAAGACAATAAAGAAGTATTAAACGAACTTAAAGGTGAAGCTCGTGATAAAGAGGGCAATGTTTATAACCGCTGGAAGGCAAAAACTCCAGAAGAAACAAAAGCCTGGGCAGAAACAAATCTTAGGTCTGAAATTAAAGAATACGCTTCATATCTTGAAGGAAACGTCTATGATGTTTCTATCTATGAATTTGACCCTAAGACAATGGATTGGGGAGAGCCTGTTGTAGGATATAACTTTCTTATTACGGATGATGTTGAAAAATACATCTCTGAAAATAATGAATATTCAGGTAAGATTGAGGCTGAAATTCATAGTGAGGTAATGAAGAAAATTGAAAACACCCCGACACCGGAATTTAAGGAAGCATGTTTTGAAAACTTTAAAGCAAAAATCAAAGAGATTCTTCCAGAGTTTGATGGAAATCTTCAACATGCCGCAAGAGCAGCTACTATAGCTATAAAAGATAATCCGTCTTCAAAGCTTGAAAAAGATGCTCTTACAATGTACATGCAGGAAAAAGGTTGTAATTCTCCTGAATCTACTTTTAAATTTCTTGAAGAGTCTTTAGGCGTTAAGAATATTGAAAAAGAATTCAATCCTTATGAACCTGGATATGAAGTGTACTTCCATACAAATCCAAATCCAAATTCTTCTAATTACCATTCAAAAGCAAGTCCTCTCCATGCTCTTGTTGTAGACAAGAAAAACAAACGGTATGGTCTTCTCTCTGGCTCTTATTCTTTCAGCGGAAATCAATTCAATTGGTACAAGAAGATTCCTGACTTATCGATTAAAAAACTTCGTGAGAAAATTGAAGAACTGGAATCTTACGGTTTGAAGTTCCAGAAGTTTACAACGTCTGCAGGTGAATATTCTCAGGGAAATCCAAAAGAATTATATCCAAAAAATAAGCAGAAAGAAATTGAATCAAGATACGAAAGATAAATTTTTTATCTTAACAGTGTAAATAAAACTATAAATATACAGTAAGGAGAATAAACTTATGGCAAAACTAACATGGGATGATGTTGAAGAAAAACTTGAATACTTGGGTTTCAATGTTTCAAACTGGCAGTCTAACGGAAATCAGTACAGCTGTGATATTCAAAAATATTCACCGGCTGGTCAGGATTGTAATTTTACACTTTATATGGATAAGGATAATCCCGCTTCGGTGTCAAAAGCTGTTGATGAGCTTTATGAAAACTATGACCCAGAAGAAGAAGCTATGCTTTGGATTGGTCCTGATGGACATGGAAAAAATGGCGCTCCTTATCACATGAAAGACGTTTTGAAGGACATGGAAGCTGTTGAATCTGATTTGGAAAAGATCAGAGCCGAAATGACTTACTTTGTTGATAACTTTGATGTTGAATACTCAAAAGATAAGATGAAGGCTGTCTTTTTGTCCACAGTTACAAGAATTAACGGAGACAACCACATTGAACCAAAACATGCGATTGGTCTTTGCAAGCAGGCTTGTGATGAAATCATAAATGATATTCCAGGTTCTCCAAAACAGAAAAAAGAACTTTTAAACAGTTTGCTTAAGGATATTGGCATTACTGATAATGAACCAGATGTCGAGTCAGTGTCTTCAACCTTAAATAATGCTGTTACAGAAAATCTGAAAAATATTGAACACACAAGAATTATGGAAGAATGTGAAAAACATGTCCTTTCTACAACAAAACCAATGATGTCTTCTACTGAAGTAAAAGTTCACAAAATGTTTGACCGCTTGTTTAACAATTCTGGAATTGACCCTGTTCAGTACGCTGCTTTTGTTCTTGCTGCAGGTCCTGATGCTCCTGTAAATCAGTATAAAGGTGAAAAATGGTGGGAAAAAGCTGTAGAACATGCCGTAAACTCAGGCGGAGAACTCTGGCAGGATTCTACAGAAAGAGTTCATCTTATGGAAAAAGCAGGCCTTATTCACAATGATTATGAAGACCCTTCTTTATATGGCTCTTGCTATGACACTTATGTTGCTTATATGAAAGAGTACGGTACTCCGGGAGATACCGTAAACTTTACTACCTTTGTTGATGAAATCTTCCCTAATAAAAATGACATGATTGAATACCTTCAGAAAGACCAGACTCTGCTTCGTGAATACAGAAATTTTGATGAAGAAAAGGAAGACCACCTTATTGATAAGTATATCGACAAGGCTGACAAACTTTACGGACAGTATATGTACAAATATTTAAAAGACCTTGATGTTCTGGACAATAAAGCTCGTGACAGAAAAATTGCAGATTACGAAAAGAAGCATGATGCTTCCCGCAGTCGATAAAAATAATTTACAAGGAGAATAAACTATGAACCAGCTTAATTGTTTAATCGTACAGGGTAACATCGTAAAAGACCCTGAAACTGTAACTACACCAAATGGATATGATGTATCAAAGTTTCCTATAGCCATTAACCGTTTTTATAAGGATAAAGATGGTAATACTCAGAAGGAAGTAGGGTACTTTGATATAGAAGCCTGGGGTGATTTATCAAAGTGGTTGAATGAAAATAACCGTAAAAAAGGTGATGAAATCCGCATTGTCGGAAGAATGAAACAGAACCTGTGGAAAGACGAAAACGGGAAATCTCATTCTTCTGTAAATATTGTGGCAGAACATATCGACCTTATAAAACCTGCCAGAACCGTAAAAAAAGCTCCTAAGACAAAAGATGATGATTATGGAATGGGCAGGTAGAATATGGAACTTGATGAGAAAATTACCTTTAATGGTCATACATATTCTGGCCGCACAATAGATGTCGTTCATAGTGATGACGGTTCTAAAGAAAGTCTTTTGTTTTTTGAAGAAGCTTTAGGAAAAGCTGTTTCTGAATACTTTGATGATACAAAAATAATTGATGACTTGAAAAATGAACTTCGTGCTAAGTTTGTCGATGAACCAGTCTTTGGTTACATTCCAGAATCTGTCTTAAAACATGATGATAAAACCGTACTTACATGGTGTTTGAATCATGGTTTTGATGTAGACGGCTTTGAACCTGCAAATGAAGTTCAAAAAGAACTTACATGGGATGATATTTATGTCCGTGCAGAAGGTACCGCTGGTATTTTCGATAATAATCTGAAAGCAAAAGATAATGCCCGTGAGTATATTACCGGCTATGCAAAGAAACATTTTGGAATTGATATAGAAGCTGCAGAAATCCCTGAAGAAGCTATTGATGATTTCCTTGAAGAACATCCAGAACTTGACCGCTTTGATGAAACCGGCCGGATGCTTATTGAAGAAATTGAAAGAAAACAATCAAAAATTTTGGAGAAAGAAACTATGGATATGGATCGAGTAATCGCAAAAATTGAATGGACCGTACAAGATGTTGCTGATGCGTTCAGTAACAAATATGGCCGTAAGCCTACAGAAAAAGAACTTGATGTTCTTCTCGAAAACCTTAACACAGAAGGTATGGAAGAAAAGGGAATTGAAGCCGGATGGGATGGTGTAAATGATGCTGTTTATGAAAGCCGTACTCAGATTAATGATATGACAAAAACTGAATCTGAAAGAATGCAGAATACAGTCTGTGAAGATTTTGAAATTACAAAAGAAGATTTAAGAAGTCTTATTGGTGAAATTAAAGAATCAAACACAGAGCTTACAAACAGGGAATTGAACGAAGAAATTGCTTTCCGTCTGATAGAAAAATCCGTAGATATGCATGGATTTGAATCCCAGCTTGGCGGTAAGGCTGTTTTTGACCATGAAGAAAATCCTGAAAACAAAGCTGTAATCAGTGATACAGTAAATTCTCAGATTATGGAAGCTCATTCAACAATTCTTGAAGAAGCTGCAAATGCTTATATTTCAGGTGACATCAAGTTTAATGCTCTTCAGGACTTTATTGATGAACGTCTCAAGGCAAATGAACTTTATAAAGGTTTTGAAAAAACTGGTGTTCTTACTGATTTTATTCAGAAACATAAAGAACCAGAGCAGAATGGAAAACAGGCTCATATTTACAGTTTCACTCCGTTCGGTTATGAAGGAAGTCTGGTAAGTATTGAAACAGATTTACGCCGTGGTATTCCTGCGTATGATATAGTAGGAATTTCAGATGGAGTAGTAAAAGAAACAAGAGAACGTATTCGTGCTGCAATTAGTAATTCAGGATTAAATTTACCACCGGAAAGAATCTTGCAGTCTTTTTCTCCTGCAGACTTAAGAAAAGACGGAGGCATGGAACTTGCAGCAGCGCTTGATATGATGAATGTATTCCAAAGTAATTCATCTTATCAGGATAAACCGAAAAATTTTATTGATGAAAACGTTCTTGTTCTAGGCAGCCTGAATCTTGCAGGACAGGTTGAACCTGTTCGGGGAGCATTAGCAGCCGTTAAATCAGCAGCGGCTGCAGGCATTAATCATGTAATCTGTAACAATACAAACTTTTTGGAAATATCTTCTGTTTCAGAAATTAAAGTCAGTGTCTGTGATACATTGAACGATGCAGTTCATGCAATTGAAAATCGTGATAACTTTAGGGAAGTTTCTGTTGAAAAGAATATTTCTGAGGAAGTAACTTTCCCTAATGATTTAGAAAAGCCAAACTGGAATCCCGAAGGATATTATAAGACGGCTCGTGCAATTGAAATTGCAGTAGCTGGTAAACACAATCTTCTTCTTGTAGGCGCTCCTGGTTGCGGTAAGACAATGGCAATTCAGAATCTTGTTCCTTATTTGACACCGTGCCTTACTGACAATGAGCTTCAGTCTGTAAACCGCATTAAGTCTTTGGCAGGTTTAACTACTCCAAATAATGCAAACAGTAAAAATGCACCTTTCCGTATGCCGCATCAGACAGCAAGTATTGAAGGTATTTGTGGAGGAGGACCAAACTGCCGTCCTGGTGAAATTTCACTTGCACATAATGGCGTTCTTTTTCTTGATGAAGCTGCGGAATTCAGAAGTTCAGTTCTTCAAATGCTCCGTGTTCCACAGGAACAGGGAACTATTACACTTTCTCGTGCAGGAAGAACTACAACTTATCCTGCAAAACATCAGCTTATTATGGCTGCAAATCCATGTCCTTGCGGTAATTACGGCTGTTCTGGAAAGATTTGTCTTGATTCAGCAAGATCTATCGATATGTACTGGAAAAAGTTTTCTGCTCCTCTTTTAGACAGAGTGGCAGTTCGTGAATTTGTTGAAAAGGATGAAAAAGATACAAGAACATTCGATGTTGAAAAAGCAAGAGAACGTATCAAAAAAGCTTACGAAATTCAGAGAAAAAGAGGCACTTATAACAATGACCTTACAGAAGCACAGCTGGGTTCCCTTGTTACACTCGATGAAAAAGGCAAAGAGTTTTATACAAAAATTGTAGAAAACGAAGAACTTTCACATAGAGAAGTAATAAACATGCTTCGCATGTCTTTGACAATCGCAAATATGGACGGTCGTGAAAATGTTCTTTCAAAGGACTTAAAAGAAGCCTTTAATATGATTCTTCCAGTATTAGAAAAAGGAAGAAGTGTTTCTGTTGAAAAACAGCAGAATAAAGAAAAGGAAATCGGAAGGGAGGGAAGATAATATGACTCCAAAGTTTTCAAAAGCTGATGCTTACAGAACAGATAAAATAATCGTATCTCTGTGTAATGAATACGAAGGGCAGCATATCATTAAAGATATGGAAAAAATCGGTGAATATGAAGGACAGAACTATTGGAATTGCTTTGATATATATGAAGCAAATGGGGTTCGCTTTTTTTATGGTAATGGAGTTGCACAAACAAATAATTTTAGTACTGAACTTCTTAATAAATATGGAAAACAAATAAATGAAATTGATGGTTGGACTGAAGATGCCATCAACAAAAGAAAGGAAATTGTTAAGCAGTTCTGTGAAAGTATAAAAAAAGGCATACATGACCCATCCCCAATAAAAAACTGGTCTCAGTTCAAGAAAAATCTTGTGCAGCAGATGGATTTTTTTCCTGAAAAAAGTGCATTTGAAGTTGCAAAAATATTAACTGATAAATGGGTTGTAAAAGAAGCAAAAGAAGAAATCAACTCAAAGCTGCAGGCTGCAATGCTTGAAAATCAGAGAGACTGTGCTGGTTTTTATCAGAGTGATAAAACTGATAAGGATAAATTAGATACTACTTTGATGTTTGTCTACCGCCAGGAAAAAGACCGTCAGCTTCAGCGTGACCAGAAGAAGCTTGAAAAATCTTATGAAATAAGTCGATAGCGGCATTTTGGGAGATTTTTTCTCCCACCCGCTTCTGGTAAAAAATGCCGCTGTTCGAAAAAAGGAGAATAAACTATGAACCTGATAATAAACATTAACACAGACCTTCATTCAGTTAAAGCTTCTGCTATGGGAGAAGCAAAAACTCACTCAGCCATAAAAGAAGCTATTGATGAAATTATGCACCAGTCAAAAGTAAATACAGAACGTGCCGGCAAAGGTCTTAAACCTTTGCCATATAATGCAACTGTAAAAGATGAATATGGTAAAAACCTTGTGGTTATTAAAGAAGCCCGCACTTTAGAAGAAATCCGGGAAGAATATCAGAAAAAGCAGGATTCATATTCATTTGAAAACAAAGAAAAAAATCTGCTTGCTTCGATGAATGAAATTGGTAATTCAGATAAAAATGAGTTTCAATTTAAAGAAGAACTGAATAAGCAGCTGAACTCTGCATTATTTATCAATGATGTAGAACTTTCTCCATCCCAGGAGCGTATTCTTGATTATTTTGGAAACATGGATGGTGTTTACAGTACAATTGATTTCAAAAAAGAAATCAGTGCCAAGTGCATCAAAGATTTAATTGATCTTCCTGACCCAAAAACAGGAAAACCTCCTAAAACCTTTGAACATCTTCTTTCAAACATCATGAGTATCTCAAAGATTTTTAATGAAAGCCCCAAAAAAGAAGATTATCTTGAAATTGTAAGAAACTATATAAACCTACGTTACAATAAAATTGTTCCTGAAAATTATAAGGAATATTTTAAGAATCGAGGAAACCTTCTTCCTCTCGTATTGAAAATTGAAAAGGAAGAGTCAAAAACAAAGAAAATAAACAAACTTGAATTCGAAGTTTCAGAAAAAAACTTTAAAAAGCTTTATCAGTCATTCTGCGATTTACCTCAGTTTAAAAATAACTCTACAGGTCTTGTAAGTTATCTTCTTCAGCGTGTTCCAAGTGAAAATAAGGAATCATTTACGAAATGGATGGTATCTATAGGTTTTAAAGATAAAGAGTCTACCTATAAGATTTTAACAAAGTGGTCAAATGAGAAAGCTGAAGGAAAAAATCTTGACAATAAAGACATTAAACCCAAAGGACTAAGAGGAGAATAAAAAATGACTCATGAAGAGCTTAAAAAACTTGAAGAAAATATTGATAAATACAAAAAGGCTCTTACTCTTGTTTATGCAGACGGTGATGTTACTTCTGTAGAACGTAACCGTTTAATAAGTCTTAAGAATGAGCTTGGTCTTTCTGATTCAATTTGCATGGTAATGGAGTCAAATTTCCATGAGGTTGCAGACCAGGATGCAATAGACCTGGAGAAAGCAAAAAAGATTCATCATTGTCATTTATTGGATGGTGACGGTACTATTAAATGGCATGGTATTGACCATTCAATGATTGAATATCTTGAAATTGGTGATACCTATATCGAAGCTTCTAATGGCGGTTCTTATACAGGTTTAAAAGAACCTTTTGTACTTTCCATCGGCCAGTCTTTTAAAGACCTTTTGGATGAATATGGTGAAAGACATATTTATGATGCTGTAAATGATGGAAAATTACAGGTTTTCGATGAACAGAAAGACCTGGAAGTTTATCTGCAACTTAGATTTGATATTCGGGATGAAAAACAGGTTATTTATGATTATCAGAAGAAAATTGAACGTGATTGGGAACAAAAATACAGTTTCTTATCTTCTGACAAATTACATTCTTTTATTAATGAAGAATATTTCACGAAAGATATGGCACAGATGATTATCATTGATTTTGAAGCAAATGGTTCTCCGCTTGTTATTGATGAACTTGGTAATGTTTGTGAGAAAAATATCTGGGAATCAGAAGAAGATAATGCCATTACAGCATATATGCCAAGCGGAATTACAACAAAAGAAATTGAAATTCTTGATTCTTTTCTTACTGGTCATCCAGATATTCCTGCAAAAAAGAGAGTAGAAGTATTAAAGCTTAAAGATACTCTTGAAGAAATAAACGAGAGACTTGTTATAAAAGAAGAAATAGAAAAGTCTAAAGATATTGCTAAAACAATTTCGCACAAAGAACGTAATTATAATCGTGTTGTAAGAACAGATTATCTTATAAAACAGGATGAAAAAGAGTTTAAAAGTTGGGAAGAAGGTATTCTCAAAGATGTTGAAGCTAACGAAAAAGGCGAATACGACATTCCTGGCTGGGAAACAATTTATGGGAAAGTTATTGTAGATTTTCCTGACCTTTCTCTGGGAGAAAGAAAGAATTTCAAAAGTATTGTTATTGATGTTTGCGAAGCTATAGAAAATGGTTCAAATCTTTCTGTAAACGGTAATATCTATAACATTGATTCTGATCCGGGTGCCGTACATGATTATATGGTAGAGAATCTTTTTAACCGTCAGTGGAATTCATCTATTCCGTTACTTACGAGTATTGAAGACCCAAAAGATATTCTTGAAAAAACTTGTAGTGAATTAGAAGAATTATACAAGATTGAATTTCCTGATTACTCTCAAAGATTTTACATACAACCTAATACAGACAATTTTGCTCGAACAGTTGAGAACATACCTCAATGGGCTGTTCCATATATGGCAAATGGAGATTCTGATGGACTTACAGAAGAAGAAATAGAGCTTGCCAATAATTTTATGAAAGAAAACAATTTCGAGAGTATTTTAAACGTTTCAGAAACACATTTTTCAAATTCTCCTGAGTTCGGACCTGCTTGTGATGTAGTAAGTGCAAACTTTATGCTTCGCCATAATGAAAGAACTCAGCAGCAAATTATTTCGGACTTTATTGAAAAAATCAAAAGTGAACTTTCTGATACAGATAAAAATGTTGTTAAAAAAATTATTGAAGCTTCTCAAAAAACTCTCAAAGATTTTTCTGATAATGAAAAGAAGATTATTGGACAATATCTGTTTGATAATGGAGCATCAAATGAAGAAAAACTTGGAAAGCTTTTAAAAAATGAAGTAAATCCAACTGAAAAAAAACACATAATTAAACGTGATTATGAAATAACTAGATAAAATATGGAGTTTTACTATGGATATGAATAATAATAATGAACAGATTGTATCAAAATCAGAATTTAACGGTTACTGGATTCCTCGTCATAATGCAAAAGTTATGAAAGCTGGCCTTGAAAATAATAAAGCTCCTTTTTTACCTGATGCAAATGGAAATATAAATTCAGAAGCAGTTTTTAATTTTGCTACACATTATTGTCTTCCATTGAGCAGACTTATTCCTGTTCAATTTAAAAAAATGGAAGAGGGGTTTAAGTCAAATATTGTTGGTACTCGAACAACTATAGATTCACTTAATATTAGTATAAAGGAAAATGAAAAAGGTGTTTTCTACAATTTCAAAGATGAAACTGGAGAAATTCATACCTCTTCTCTATTCTTTGCAGAACAGACTACAAATCCTGAATTAATGATTAAAGAAGGAAATGAAAAAATTTCTTTAACAGGTGATTTTAAAGATTATTCCATGGTTATCGCTTCAATTGAGCCTAAAGAGTACCTGGGTACTTATATGGCAGCCTGCCGTAGCGGAATGAAGCTTTCGGTAGAATCTCAAATTGCAGAAGAGTTTAAGAAGAACTTAATGCCTGTTCTTGAAAATGAACTGAAAAAAAGTGAAGACAAAGATAAAAGTCTACCTTCTTTACAGGAACTTCTTTTTGAAGCAGACAGAAGAGGTTCTGAGATTTTAAAAATATTATCTACTGAACAAAACTTACAGCAGAATAAAGAAAATATCTATTCTGATGAAGTAAATGCTGCAAAAACAAAATTTGGTGACATTATAAAAGAAGCTTTTCTGAAGGTTTCTGACACAGAACCTAATACAACTCCAGAGGAAAGACAGGCCCGTTATGACAAATGGTATCGCTCTGAAGTTGATGAAATTATGGAAGAAATTAAATCTGGAAACCAGGATGTTATTAAAGCTGTAATGGATTTTAATACGGATAAAAATTCTCATGTTAATAAATGGTACACTCCAGAAGAAACATTTAACCGTGATGTTCAGTATAAGCTTCTTCCTGAACTTTATGAGAAAGTGCAGGACAGAATTATAAAAGAATATGAAGAAAAGAAAATTCCTTATGTTGTAATGATTTCAAGTGAAAGTCCTGTATTTCCTTGTGAAAACAAAGTATATACAGTTAAAGATTTTAATGAACTTCTTTTACAAGCTGATAAGGAATTTCATAACCGTAGGGAATATGCCCATAAAAAATATGGTTCTGCCGACAATTATTGGGATTTGGAAAATGAGGGAAAGATTCCTGAAGAGGATAAAGGAATTCAGTTCGGTTATGACAAAACTAATTTTAAATTCTTCAATATTCCAAATCCGGAAAATCCGGAAGACACCTTCTCTTACGAGCCAAGCCGCTACGATATTGGTGACGGAAACGGTTCTATATTTGATTATGTACGTTCTACTTGCAGCCATGATGTGTTTATTGCGGCTCTTAATAAATTGGAAAATGAAATCTATTTTCCAGCAATATCAGATTCAACAAAAAAAGATGTTGAAAGTATTATTGAAAAACAAAGCTCAGTATTAAAAGAAAAACTCAAAGTTTATTATGAGAAGCTTGATAAAGCACAGAATGACTATAAGGAACTTCATAAACATTGGCTAATTGAAAGTTCTGAAGCTGAACTTGTAGATAGAAATCTAAAAGAAGCTCTCGGAAATATCAAATTTACTTATGAAACATCAATGAAAAATGTATTTAATGAAGTTCTTAATGAATTTCCTTTTGCATCTGGTAATGTGTCTGATTCTCCATTCTTAAAATATGTTGCCAATGAAGCAAAAAAGATGGTTATATCAGAACTTTATCTTCCAAGTCGTGAAGCACAGAAAGCAATGAATAATGAAGATTATAAATCATATAATTCTACAGACTGGCAAAAACTTCGGAAAGTCTGGGAACAGTTTCCTGCAAATGTGAATTTAACTGAATATACAGAAAAATTACTTCAAGAACAGTGCCTCGAAAAAGGAATGTCTGTTCCAACAGAAGAAAAAAAGAATCCAGAAGAGGTCATTTCTTCTTTCATTGAAAACATAAGAAAAAGACTTCCTAATGATGAAAGTAAAAAAACAAGTATCGAAAATGTTTTGAGTGCTGCAAGTAAAGCTATAAAAAGTTTGCCTAAGTATGACAAATTTATTGTAAACGGCTACCTGAATGGAATTGACCTTCAAAATAAAGAAGACCTTGCAAAGTTTCTTAAAAAAGAGATGAAACCTAAAACTCAGAAAAAAGTACAGAAGAAAATTATTAATTTGGGAATGGAGATGTAAATACTATGGAAAATACAAAAAACAATCGCTTTACACTTGTTGGATTTGAAAAAGAAAATAATGACATTTCTTTAAATTATGCTTTTCCAATAACTTTATCAAAAAAAGATGGCGATATTTTCTCAAAGATTAAGGGAATAGATGAACTTACTATTTATGAAGAACCTCGCTGGTCATTTAAGGACCCGATTAATAATTTATTTATGGAATATATAAAATCTTCAGATAAAGATTTTTATAATGAGATTATTGAATATCAAAAAGAACATCCAGAAGGCTTTTATTTTGATGTTGGAAAATCACTTCGTTATGATGATGGAATAGATTTTAATGGCGACTTTTCAAAAGAAACTATTGAAGACAAACTTGATAATTTATTTATCGTTCGTTACTCAGCTGAACATAATGATGGTAACTTAGATAATCCAGATGAACTTTATATCAAAGATGAAAAATTAGTAAATAAATTAAACTCAATGATTAAAGAACATGTTCAAAAAAATATTGAACAATACAAAGAGTTTATGCAACAGCGTGACAATTTTATCGACCAGGAACTTTCTGATAAACATAATAACTTTATTGATGTTTATGATGACCTTGACGGCAAAAAATATCATAGTGCAGATATGCCTGAAAAGATAAATCCTGAAAATTCAATAATTCGTCTTCAGGAAGGACAGCTTACATCAGACCTTGAAGTATTACTTGGGCTTAAAAAAGAGGGTGATGTAACTCATAACTTTGGTTATTTCAAATATGCTGAACTTAGTCCAAGTGGCGCTATTGTTAAAACTTATCCTGTTGGATTCTGGGATGAAAGGCAAGATGAAAAAGGAAATCCATTTATTCCTGAGCAGATTGAAACAATTGATATTAAAGAAGCAGTTTATTCGGAATCACTTATTAAAAAAGTAGAAGATAATTTTAATCAGGTTCTTGAAGGTTACAGTCAGGAAAAAATGAGAGAATTTGCTTCTCAGCAAGCAACAAAACAAACTTGGACTTGGAAAGATTATGATGACCTTTCCGGCCATCTTGTATCTCCAGATGGAAAATCATATTTCTCTTATGACTGGACAACAAAAGAGTATAAAACTACTCCTGAGTCTAGCTGGGATTCTTTTATTGATGCAGACCCGGAGCGTGATACTTCACTTTCAGCATTTAAGAATTATGCTGAAAAGTTTGTCCGAAATAATATTGCTAAGGACAATGATATTGTATTTGAAAGAGAATATATTGATACATCTAAGGAAATGGAAGGTGAAATAATGAGTAATGAAACTCTTGCAGATAAATACATGCGCATGAATAAGCTTTTTGAAGAAAGAAAATCCAGAGAAGGCTCTGGAAATCCTATGTCTTTTGAAGAGCTTTATAAATGGACTGAAGAAGAATTCTCAACAAAAGATTCAAGTGAAGTTCTAAAAGAAACTGTTGGCCGTATGATAATGGATAATGTAAGCCATGAAGAATTCAATGTAGAATACTATGATGATGTTTATGGTTTTGGAGATGGTGCAGATTTCAGATGGAATTTATCCTTTAAGGCTGCGGATGCTCTTCTTTCTGGTGATGCTCTTACTCTTTCTGACGCTCAGGAATTGATTTATAAAGAATCAAGAAAAATGTTTGAGGAATTGAAACAAAATCCTAATTATAAAAACGAAATTGAACTCACAGATAGAATAAATGCAGCATTCCGTATTTCAAAAAGTCTATATCCTGAGTTTGTAAAACTGTATGAACATGATGTACCGGAAGACGGATTTTATAATTATACAAAGTCTGAAAAAAAGGCATATATTGAAAAAGCCTGGGAAACAATTCAGAAAGAATATGGTAATACACTTGAACATCATCGTGTAGCTGATTTGAGAAGTGATGCTATTGAACTTGAATCTGAAGATAGAAAAGTAACAGGTGTAATTCTTACTGCAGATTTGGTTTCTTTAATTAAAGGTCATGATGCTGTTTTATATGGTGAAGAATCCCTTAATTTTATCAGACCAAATAAAGAAAACATTGAACAGGCACTTGAAAACTACTGGAGTGATTTTGATGTAATTACAACAGGTTATTCTCGTGCATCTTCAAGTTCAATTAAAGATGCAGTAAACATCGAAAAAATTGATGATATGGAAGTATTTGATTCTGATGTAGCTGCTGCAAAACAGTACGAAATTGACCATAATACTCCTGTTTTTGAAGAAAAACAGACTATCTGGATTGGAGACGATAACAATGAGTATTATTCATATCCTGATACACCTGAAAACAGAAAGGTTCTGAAAGATTATTTAATTGACGAACCGGTAAAAGAAAAGTTTGACTGGTCAGAATTTACAGAGAAAGATTTTGAGCTTCTCAAACGCAATCTTGATAATCCTGCTGAAAGAATGTATGGCAGCGTATATATTGGAAGTATCAGCTGCGATCTTCAGTATAGGGAAGGGGATAAGTTTGACCTTGATTTCTATGTTCTTGGAGATGAAGGTTATGGTGGAGAAATTGAATTTGATGAAATTGGTATTCCTTATTCAGAGAATGCAATTACTTCTTTAAATCTTGATGAAATCAAAGACATGTCTTATGACCAGTTCAAAGATTGGTATCAGGATATTCTTATTAAAAATATCGAAGAAGAAAACTATACTTATGAAGCCCGAAGACCGACTGTAAACTGGAGTAATGAAGAGCAGTGTAGGGAACTTTACAGAACAAAGTTCATTGAATCTGCAAGATTAAATGAAATTGTAATTGCTCCATATACTCATGATGAAGAACATCAGAGAGATGTTGAAGTTATTCGACAATGGCTTTCAGATGCTTCAAAACTTCCGGTAAACTTAATTTCTGACGGAATGGTTTTTGCTGTTATTGATAACATCGGCCGTGTTCAGGATGATAAACCTGGTGATTTTCTCAAGGTTCTTAAAGACGGAACAGTTGAACATATTTCTGCTACAAATGAAATTAAAAAAGAGCCAGTAGAAATACTAAGTATTATCAATTCTTTTGCAGAAAATCATGCGGCTGTATCAGAAGAGGGAAGTGAGCAGCGGAAGGACTATGAATATGTTAATTTCCTTTACAATACGGTTTTTAAAAATTATTTGAACCGTGATGACCGCTCTTCATATTCTGAAGCTGAAAATATTATAAAAGAGCAGCTTGAAAAGTTATCTGGAATAAAAGTTGATGATAGCATTGCTGATGAAATTTATTTTAGATACAAAGAGCATGAACTTATTGTTCAGCCGATTCAGTATTTAGATTCATATAAATTTCGTGTTCTTGATGAAGTAGATAATAAGTATTTAAACCCTGTAAGTGCAGCAGAACTTCTTGAACAGACTCTTGCTTGGAATGAAAAAGAGCTTTCAGAACTTCATCCTGGAACAGCTGATGATGAGAGGATTGCTAAAATTAAATCAATTAACGAAGAACTTGAACATGTAAGCGACCAGATTGCATGTACAGAGCAGATAACAAGCCTCAATTTCAACAGTAAAGAACATGCTCAAAAAGTCAAAGAAATGCTTGGCAAGGACTTTATTATATCAGATGCAGAAGCAAAAGTTCTTTTAACTTATGCTACACATTTTGACGATGGTACTCACGAATATGGCTTAAACAAAGATGGACAGCTTTATTTCAAAACTAATCAGGATAGAGAAGGCTGGTCTTTCTGTACGGAAGAATCCATGCAAAGTGAATTCTTATCAAGCGCTTTTGATGGAGCTGCAATTCTTCTTGATTCTGATAGAAAAAATGATGCTTATTTACTGAATAGTTTCCTTTACAATAACCGTACTCTTCTTAGTGTCCTGGATGATAATAAATTTTATGAAGCTTCTTTAAGAGATGTTAAGGGTAAGATTAAAGAAATTAATGAAGAAAATAATATTTCCAAAAATTATAATATTGAAGATACTGTAAAATTATATTCTTATCTTGAATTAATGACAAAGTATAAAGCAAATACTCTGTGGCAGCAGTGTAATAATGAAGAAAAGGAGCTTGGCAAAAACTGTTTTGTAACACATATTTGCAATCAGAAGGGTAAATACAGAAGTGCTGATATTTCTTTGACAATCCATGAATCTTATCCTGGTGAACACAGTTCTGGAAGTATTACCGGAGAATCTTTAGTGATTTATCTTGATAAAGACGGTGTCTTCAAATCTAACGGTTTATTTACACAAAACAGTGAAACATATCAGCAAACATTGAGAAATGTCTTTTTCAAAACTTTTGCAGCGGCTTACGGCATGAGTGAAGCAAGTTTCTATAAAGTTGTACAAACTCATGATAACAGAAGTGTTTTAAGTGATAAACTTGCAGAAAGTTTTGATACTCTTGATAAAGACGAAGAACTTTGGACTTATCTTCTTGAAAAAGGAGCAAATCCGACTCGTGCTATCCGTATTGCAGCTGCTGATGCGAACTTAGGTGATAACTTGAACTGGCTTTTGGAACATGTTCCAGAAGAACAGCTCAAAGAGATATTTTCTGATAACGGCTATGCAGATGCTGTTTTTGACATTGCAAAAGAATCTGTTACTCATGATGAAGGAAACTGGCAGCATATTCATGATATTGGATTTGCAGGCTTTAAGCGTATTGCGGTTCTTTGTGAAAGAGAAGCTGATGCAGACCGTTTTTACGGTGAATGTCTTGAAAAACTTTATAAAGTTCCTGTAGAGCCAAAAATCAGTAAACTTATTGAAACTCCTGAGCTTCTCGTAGAAAAAATGAATGAACAGCGTATTCATCAGAATGAACCTAAAATTACAGAAGAGCAGGCAAAAGCAATTCTTGATTACTGTAATTATGAAGATATAAAGTTCTATCTTGATAAAAATGGAGCAATCTACAGCTTGGATGTATCTGAAGATTATACAGGCGAAGGCATGAGAGAATCAAACTTTGGTATCGTTACCAATGGTATTGAATACGCAAATAAAGCAAAAGATTATAATTATAGCATCTATTCAGATTCTTCTTATAATGTTGTAAAAGATTTGTGGGAAAAAGAAAGACATTTTGCAAATCCTGCACGAGAAGAAGCTTATGCCAATAATAAAGTTCCTACTTTTGAGAATGATATCGACAAGATGTACGACTTTGATAAAATCTCAAAAGAAGAATTTCTTGCTTCATACAGTTATATTTCTGAAGAAGAATATGATGCTACTGCAAAATACTTAAAGGATAATAATTTAAGCGCAGACGAAGTTGTTGAACAGCTTAAAGCAAAGGGCGAAAAACTTTCTGACCCAATACCAGATTATTACACGGATATTCCGGCAGAAATTGAAAAAGATAATCAAATGAAAGAAGAACCTGTTGAAATAATCAAAAAGGTTGCATCCGAAAAAGAAGCTGCTGAAGTTCCTGAAAAGTTCAAGACAGAGTTCAGAAACAGAATGATAAGCCGGGCTAAATCTCCAGACCCATTTATTGTTGCTCGTGCCATTCTTAAAGAATGGCAGACTTCAAAGCCCGAATATGTTCCGGTTCTTAATGAATATCTTAGAAGTCAGGGATGTACAACAGAAGCAGGTTTTGAGAAGTTCTTTAAGACAATAAATGCTCCTGAAACGAAACAGGAACGTAAGCTTTATAATGATATAATTCATGAAAGATAGATAATTTTATTGTTATAGTGTAAAATAAAGTAGTAGTAATTAAAAACGATTATTGCTACTTTATTTGTTTTATTTGGAGAAAATGTTTTGGTGGAAGAAAACAAAAATACTGTAATAATATCTCCTCGTATAGACTTATGGGCAAAAGAAACTTATCCTGAAGAATTCTTAAAACTACTTGAGTATATTGATTCTTTACCAAATATCTCAGATAAAAGATTTAGACGTTCTACAGAGATAAATATAAAGCGTATAAAAAGTAATTTTTTTAACACTTATAACTTAACTGTTTCTCATAATATTGATATTGAACTTCTTAACAAAGAAATAGAACAAAATGCAAATGCAGAAACTGTAAAAGATTTAACAGGTAATTCTAGTTGTTTTGGTTTTACTCCAATTTTGTATTCTCCTCTTGGATATAAACAATTACCATTAGTTATGTCTGCAAGACATATCTATTTATGTTCAAATCCATTTGGATTTTATTATGATGATTTGGCAAACTATCATAATCTTGATATTTCCGTACTAAAAGATATTCCAAACAATTTAAATAATGTAATCTTTATTTATCAAGGTAAAAGACAAAAAGAATCAATCGTAAGTGTTTTAGATTATGACATACCTGTTAAAGATGAATATGGAAATGTAACATCGGATAAAACTAAATTACAGTTAGTGATTAAACCAAAAAAATTAGATTTAAAGACTTTTTTTTCTGATTTATCAATAGAATCAAATTTATTAGCTACAGCTTTTGAATATTCTAATATTAAAAATGCAAATATTTTATATGTTAATAAAAATAAAAAAAGCCTGGCACAGCAACTTATTTCTCATAGCATTCCAAGCGGAAGGAATCGAACAGAGGTTGTGTCTAACACAGGCTTTTATAAGAATAATGTAAAACATTATATAGAAGATGTCAATAAAAAAATAAAACTCAAAGAGCCTTTTCTTTATAATGAAGAATTTATAGATAAAATTAATTTGGAAATAGAAAAAAATGATAAGCCTGATGTGGAACGTATTATCGCAAATATAAGTGATGTTATTATAAAGGCATCTGAAATCCCTCGAACCATTCAAACAATTTCTGACAGCGTTCTTTCTTTTGAACAGAATAAATCAGATAATCTGGATATTATAGGCAAACAGTTTGAAATAGATTCTACTGGAAAACCGACCTCAGAAGGAATAAAACAGCTGTCGAAGGCTATGGAAATATATTCTGACAAGCATTATGAGACAGCTCGTTATCTTTTCGTTAAAGATGGTGTTATAATACGTCATAAGACTGTTACCGCTCAGATTCCTGCTTCTACAATCATTAAGCCGGATGAAAAGTTTTTATACGACTTAAAATCTTATGCAGAAGAAACAGGCTCAAAAATTGTTTTTCTTCACAATCATCCATCCGGTTATGTTGAACCTTCTGAAGCTGATATTGAATTAACTGATTACTTAACAAACTTTTTTGAAGAATCAAAAGACTCAAATCTTTTTTGTGGTCATATAATTTTAGATCATGGTACTTACGGTTTATATGATTCAAAAGACCGCAGCTGGAAAGCATTGATTAATGATGAAATAAAGCCTATTTCAGAAATTTCAAATAATTATAAAATTCAACTTACAGAACATAAAAAGAAAGCCTCATTCAATAATGATTATACAATTTCTGAACAATCCTTAAAAGAACTTTCTGAATATGCAAAATCGTGTGATTTTGGAGAAGTCTGGAATACAAAAGACTGGATTCCTTCTTTTTTACTTACAGGTAATGGCATTGTTACTTCTTTGGAGTATATAAATACTCTTGAATTTAATAATGAAGATGTTCTTTCAGAAAAATTAAAATTTTTGGGCCGTAAATATGGTTCAGAAAATATCATTATGCTGCCTGCTGATAAACAGCAGTTTTTAATTTGTGAGCGTTATGCTCAAGATTCCGGGAAAATAAAAGACGTTTTTCTTGATAATAAGGATGGCACTTTTGAATTTTCTGATTTCCGCAATGGAAATATTTTCAATGACTTACGTAAAGATGAAATTATAGTTACAGATACAAATGATATTAGTGAAAAAGTAAATGAAAAAATTATTTACGAGCAGAGTGTAAATAAAAATATAAATAAGCAGAATAATAAGGAGAATAATACTATGGCAAAAATGACAAATGAAGAACGTGCAAAGCTTACTGGAGAACAATTGTGGGATAATTTTAACTCTCACATGGATGCAGTTTATTCACAACTGGCATTAGAAGCTAATAAGAAGAATCGTGAGGTACTTTATATTGATTTTAATGATTCTTTTGAAAAAGAATTAATTGAAAATTATACAAGAGAACAAAGAGATTATCTAAGAGACAGAGTTAAATCTGAATATAATGGAGTTGATTTACCAAATGCACTTTCATCATTTAAAGAAAGCTTAAAAAACAAATATGAAGAAGATTTGTCTGTTATGGACGATATTTTCTTTTCAAATACAGAAGAGCCTGACATTGAAGTAAAAGAAAATCTTAAAACAAACAATCTTGAACCTGCAATGGATATTTCTGAAGACAGTAAAACTCAAAATCATACACCTGAGCAAAATGTAGATAACAATTCATCAATTTCTATTGATGTACTTCTTGAAAAACTTAGACAAAAAGAAGAGGCATATAACAATTTAGTAAAACAGAATCAAACTATTGTAGAATATAATCAATCTCTTTCACAAAAAATTGCAGCTTTAGAGCAGCAGATAAAAGCACCCCGTGAAGCACAGGAAAAATCTGCTAATGATTCTGTTGGATATGGTGGAAGTCAGTCTTCACAAGAGTATTCAAATCTTACAAATCAAGACGGTTTTGGACGTGAAACTGCTTATAAAAAGAACCAGAAAGTTCCAACCTTTGGTATATTGCAGGATGATGGAAGCCATCAGATTATTAAAAATGCAGTTTTTTCAAAGCTTCTTATTGATGATGAAAATCCAGCCAATAATAAAATTGAACTTCTTGTACTGAAAGAAAATGGTAAACAAGAACCGGTTCAAATATCTGAAAAAAATTATAATGATATTATAAATAATGTGCAGGAATTTGAACAGCGAAAACAAGGACAAAACCAGGATTCATTTGAGTGGATGAAAGCTCATCTGGATTATGCACAAAAAATGGGAACAGATGATAACTCTTTCCGCTTGAGTACAGCCGAAAACTTTATACATAATTTCCGTGTACATTGTATGCGTGATGAAGCTCATAATCCAGATGAAGCATTGAAAGTTGCTGGCATTATGTATGACAATATGGCAAAAAGAGATAAAGAAAGATTTCTTAAAATGCGTAAAGCCTGGGATAAAAAAGCAAAGATTGACGGTGGACCTACTTTTGATGAACATCTTATTAAACAGTTTAATGAATTCCATCCTAAAAAAGATATTAATATTGAAGAAATAAAAGACCGTTATTTTAATGCTGAAGAAGCTGTAGATAAACAGAATTTAATGTATGAATCCTTGCGTTCTGGAAAAATTCAAGGAACTAATACAAATATTGGAGATACTATTTCTTTTGCAATGAAATATAAAGATATGTTCTCCGGTAAAAGCTTGAAAACTCCAAAAGAAAACTGGAAGATTGTTGAAGTTTCAAAATGCCTGCATGGTGACAGTGCTTTGATTTATAACGAAAAATCAAAAGCTTACTATAAGTTACCTCTTGAAAATCTTGTTGAGCAGATCCGTAAGAACGAACGGCTAAAATCAAAAGAAGAAAAACAGACTATCAAAAAAGACCATAAAAAAGTCGGTTATGACGGTCCTGAAAGATAATCATTATTTAAGTTTTTCCAAATTTTCTATAATTTCTTTGATTATTGTTTGTCTATAGGAATTAAAGTTTTCTATAGACAAATCTTCTCCAATTAACAAATTTTCCATACTTACATTAAAATATTTTGAAATTTTAAATACTGTTTCTACATTTGGAAGTGTATTTTGTTTTTTCCAATTTGTAAAAAGACTCTGGCTCAATCCTAAATCTTCAAAGACTTTTTTTCTCGAAAGCCCTGCTTGTTTTCTTAATCTTTCAAAATTGTTTATAAATGTTTCTTTTTTCATAAACCTTCTGTCTTTTTAATAGAATTATTTTGAATTACTGTTTTTGCATTTTTTCCTTTTACAAAACAAGAATCAATAAAAATTACCTGACCTTTTTTCTTTGTAAAATAATCAGAACCTAAATATCTAAAATGGCCACTCCTGAAATGTGGAATTATTTCTCGCCCATCATTAGAACGTATAGTTCTTTCAACAATTTTTTCCGAAATACCTAACTGTATTTTTTTATTCTTAAAGCTGTAATCTAATTTACAGCCTTTTGGCAAACCGTCTTTAACACATTCAGGAAATGCCTTCATATAATAAATCAAATTGATTATTAACTTCCAAGATTCATAATCTTCCTGTTCTTCAAAAGTCTTAGCTTTTTCTAAAGCGCAAGGTTTGTTTTTTTCTTTATCCATTGTAATAACAAGATTATTATGTAAAAGAATAATTCTTATTTTGGATTCCTCGTCTATAGATAAGCTGTAGGTATAACCATAATCTTCGTCTGGAATATGAATACAAATTTGATATATAGAACATAATAAATCTTTTCCAGAGTTTAAATTTGTCATTTCTTTTAATGTTCCATTATCTATAAGAAATTGAAGAAAGTTATCATAATCTTTTATAGGTGTGTTTATCAGAAAATCTTTTAGCTTATTTGTTTTAAAAAATACATGCAAAATATTTCCCTGCATGTCTTCTTCTAAAAGTTTAAGCTGCCATTCAATTTGAAATGTTCTTCCATTTGCTTCAAACAAATGTTCTAAAGTTTTTTCTTTGTTCTTATATATTTTATATACTTGATTATACATCCAATATTCATTTTTAAGACATTTACTATATTTCATCATTTTAATTCCTCTTTTGCAAATAACAGCCTTTAATCAGCGAAAAACCAGCTTTCTTATAAAACTTGATTAGTTTTCGGCTATCAGGTGCTACATTGATGTACTTAATATCCTTAATTTGTTCCAGCAGAATTTCGAGTAATTTTCTTCCGATACCTTTTCCCTGATAATCTTTATGAACAACCAGACAGTCAATATTTGCAGACCAATAGCTGTCATCCATGCTTCTTATAATTCCTACAAGCTTATCACCATGCCAGCAGGAGATAACATTTGATGAAAACAAAAAGGCCAGAACTAAAGTTTGAGGTTCCTTTGCAGATTCCCATCCAACTGAGGTGAACAATTCTTTTAATTGTACTTGGTCGAAATTTTTCTGATTTGAAAATCTTAAAGTCATTTTTTTTGGTTATCTTCTTTTTGTAAAAAATACTTTTTTACAAGCTGCTGAATATTTTCTCCACATACAGGACAAAACCTATACATCTTTTCTATACCTGAAAAAGCATCTAATTTTATGGCATGAAAGTTAGAAACTTTATTGCACAACAAATAATAATCTTCTGAGAAACTTTGTTTGGCACCTAAAAACAATTTATGATTTTTTAATTCCACATCTTTCATTTACAATCAAGCTCTCTTACTTATTATTGTTTATTCAGTCCAAAAACGGTCTTTGCTGTTTTGATTCGTTTGCTGTTAAATAAAAACCATTTTCATATCTGTTTCGTATATACATTGCTCCTTCTGCCGTAAAAGGAAAAAAAATACACGAAACAAAATGTATTACATGTTGTAAAACCTTATTTTTATTTCTTTCTCTTTCCATCTTCCCACCATTCTTCTTCTGTAAATCCTCTTGAATAAACTGCTGGAGCTTCACCGTCTCTGTGCAGTTTGTTTTTTCTCCAGTATTCCTGGTGTCCGTCACTATCTACAGCCGGTCGCTGCATAATCAGATTTCCTTTTGTGTCAAACAGATCTCCGTCAAGAAAACCGTCTATAAATCTAAGTACAGTCGTCTTGCCTTTTTTAAAGTCTTCAGCGTAAATTCTTGTACCGTTTATTGGATTTCCGTTAATATCTAACTGCTGTATATCAGTGTTATTTAATGCTAAAAACAATGAATTTGAATTTTCCATTCTTACTATCTTCCTTTTTTTAGATGTGTAATCTCAGTTGTTTATACTGAAAATTACACATCTTAAACAAATTTTACTCGATGCTTTCAAGTTCGATTTCGTTTCTGATTTCCTGGATAGTTCCATTCTGCCAGTCTTCTTCGTAATATCCGAAATTCTGTACAATTGCTGGAAATCCATCTGGAGCGCCTTTTGTCCAGTATTCAGTGCCGCCAAAACTGTATTCAAGTGCTGGAAGTTTATCTACAATATTTCCATCCTTGTCATAAACGTTTCCGTCAAGAAAACCGTTTACAAATCTGCACACAGTTTCTTCTTCTTCATTTTCAAACTTGAACTTCTGTTCTCCGTTAAGCAGCTTACCGTCTCTTCCGATAATCGGTACACCGATAAACTGTTTTGCCCTAGAGCATGACTGATTATTGTCATTTGTTTTAATTGATTTGATTGTATTCATAATTAATTCCTTATTATTGCTGTTATTTATTTGCAATTTGCAAAAGCCAAACTGTTTCTTACTTCAGAACCAAGACTTTCAAGTCTGTCTGCCTTTCTTTTTCCAGAACTTGCTAGGCGCTTAAAAACAGAAGATACAAACAGTTTTTCAGAAAGACTTAATTCAATTGTGTCTTTATTCTTTTTGTTTGTTTCTTCTATCTTGTTGATTATTTCGCAGATAGACTGAAATTCATAAGGTTCGACTTTGATTGTAACAGTCATTTTATTGCTTTCCATAAATTTTCCTTGTTGATGTTTTTATTAAAAGATTGCATTCTGTTCGCCTGTATAATCTTCAGGAGTGTTTGGAATGTCTTCTTCTACAGGAGCATTTTCCCCCTGCTGTTTAGGCATTCTTTCTACCCAAGGATTGATACCGCCGACATCTGGAACAACTTTCAGTTTTGAATTTTTTGAACCGTCAGTTCCGGTCCATGAATCCATATCAGGATGCCCCTGAACAGTGATGTATCTACCTTTTGTAAAATACTTGAACATTGTCTCTGCATAATTTCCAAAGATTGTTAAATCTACGAATACAGGTTTATCAATGTATTCTTCTGTGTCCTTTTTTTTGGTAGAACGATTTACAGCAATAGAGACACGAACAAGACTAAGATTGTCCTTTGTTTTTTCGAGAACTGCATCTTTAGTAATGCGTCCTCCCAAGTTTACCGAGTTTAAATCTGTCATTTTTCTTACCTCCGTATGACATATTTTTTTTACAGCAGTTATGCTGTTTTTTTTATGTTTAAATATTTGATTTCAAGTTCAGAAACCAAATTATCAAACTCCTTCTTTATTTCTTTATTCATAATCCATTTTGAAATTGGATATTTATCTACAAGCTTGTTTAATTCTTTTTGATACTCCTGATACTTAGAATTATCATTTCTTTTCAACTCAAAAATTGCTTTTTCTTTCTGAATATTATTTGCATCATTGAGCATTTCTCCAGGATATTTACACTCTTCATTTGGACAGAAATAATCATTTTTATCATGTAAGCAGCCGCATACTGGACAAATAATCTGACGTGCTTTTTTATCTTCAAGTTTTTGTATCTCAATTTCTTTGGCGTGTGCAAATTTTGAGATATATACAGGCTGCGTAAATGACTTAAAGAAATATGAGACAAAATTGTCTTTGTTTTTACATCTTGGTTTCAAGTCAGTGAATATCCACGTTAAATATTCCTCAAGATAATTTAATGACAGATTACAGTTTTTTAGATTTTGAACGAAAATCGGATATGGATTTGGATTGAAACAAGGATTATAACCAAATAATTTTATAATTGTGTTAAGAAAAACTTCTTCTTCTAAATTTTTATCTTTAAGCTGCTTTGTTTGTGTCGTTTTTACAGTTTGTTTTACAGGATTAGAAGAAGTAGTAGTAGGATTATTTAAACTAGTATTAGGATTATATATAAGGGTCTGGACATTTTTGTCCACACCAACTGCTTTAGTCTGGACATTTTTGTCCACACCAACTGCTTTAGTCTGGACATTTTTGTCCACACCAATTGCTTTAGTCTGGACATTCTGTTTTTGTTCAGTATCAACATTAATATTCATTTCTTTGTGTTCAGGATTATCATTATCATATTCAAAGCTTAAAAATAGTTCTGTAAATGCAAAGTATGTGAAGTTTCCTTTTTTTCCAGCATGTACAATTGTTTTTTCAAATATTCCGGCTTCAACATATTTATCAAAGCGTCTCTGAATGCTTTTAACGTTACATACACCTAAAATTGGGAAATCTCTGATTATTGCATCATAACGGACGTTGAAATAATCAACGCCGTCTATTGTTTTACACCACATTCCTTTTGCTTCTGAACCGTCTTTTTTTAAAGTCTTTGCACGTGTTTTATTTGCAAAGCCTTTAAACCATGTGAATATGAATATATCAGTCGGATCTATGGCTAAATTTGGATGAGCTTCGTTAAACTGAGCAATTTTAACTTGTGAATAATCCCAAACACTGAACTTCATAATTAGTTTATTCTCTTAATATGCTTTAGCACTTTATTTATTTTTTTATATTTTTTATTTCGACAGCACTTAATGATAGAGGTGCATCTGAATATATGCAGCTTACCATTGTTCCAGAGCATTCGACCGCAGTTCCGTTTGCAAGGAAAAATCTGTAGCCCGGATTATTTGTTCCGTATGTGCCATCAACATCAGGAGATTCCCTGCTGTTCTCACAGTTATTAGCATAATGTTCCGGCAATAGATAGCTTTGGGTTGAAGCAGGTTTTCCGTGGGTAACAAAATATCCTATACAGCTTGAACCGATAAAAACATACACATAGCAGACCGTATCTGGAACATTCCATCTTTTTGTCCAATCATAAATAAGCTTTCTTTCAAGAAAGTTTCCTGTTAAAGGTACTGGATATTCCTTAAAAGCATTGGATTCAAGTTTCTCCTGTACATTGGCTATAGAACCAGAATTACCGAAGAAGCTCTGGCCAAAACAACTTGTCGAAAAAACAAAAATTGCTACACTGATTAAAATAAATCTTTTCATTTCTTATTCTCCTAATAATTCAGTTATATTAATCTGGTATGGTAAGTCTTGAGGCTTCCACATAGCCTTTGTGTGGTTCATGCGAGATTTTGAGTTATAATCTTCAACCATATCTGTTAAGACCATTTTAATTGCTGTTTTTTCAGGTTCTTCCGCCAATAAAACTTTGGTTTTTGTTGCTTTAATAACACCATACTGGTCATAAAACCATTCATAATTGGCAAGTCTTTTTCCTGCATCCTGTCTGAGCCAGGGCTCTTTTAGGTCGTTGTCAAAAGTTGCAAGGGCATCATTTGCTTTTCTTATTGGATTACACGATAAAAATGTAAAACAAAGGCTTACTAAAAAAACAATCTTTAATATTTTCTCCATAATATTTATTCCTCCTGTTATTTGCCTTTAAGCCCTCTGAAAGCTTCCATCCATACTAAGTTTTCTCCTCCTCAATATCTCGTAATTCCGAGTAGACATAATCAAGTCTCTGATTCAAGACATCTATAGTTTTTTCAATATGGATTTTTTCTTTTAGAAGCTTTTCCTTTTTAGAAATTTCTTTATTGGTCGAAAAATGCTTTTTTACCTGTTCAACGGTTTTTCCTTCTGAAATTGCTGTATTGACAGCTTCTCTTTGTGCCGGACTTTTTTTCAATGACTTTACAAGGACTTCCTGCATATCCTGCCCGATATTTTCCGTCTGAACATGTGCTGCACCTATGCAGTTGAGTACCGTCTTCTTCTGCATTTTTAGGTCGTTTGTATATATATCTTCCAGTCGAACATTTTCTTCTTCTGATACTTCTCGTATTTCTTCAAGTAAACTTCCAAGTTTCTTTTTTAAGACAGCAATTTCATGGTCTATTCCTTTTGCTTCCTCAATCAGATTCTTAAGCTTTTCAGAACGGGTTCTGAAATATATGCCCTGTTTTACGGCTTTTTCAACAAGATCATCCATTTTTGCCCAGAATTCTGTTGTATGGCTTTTTTCTCCTTTTTGTGAGGAAATACCATTTTTCTCATTTCTGACATTAATCAGATGATGAGTGTATTCATGAATAGCCGTATACATAAGCTGATTATCATTTTTAAAATTCAAGTTATGAATAAGGATTTCATGTGTTGTCGGTTTGTAAAGACCGTTGACTTTCTTGCTTTCCTTTCCTGTCATGGTGACTGTAAAATCAATGTCTGTCTTTTCGAGTTCAAGAAGCATTTCTTTTATGTGTTCGTTTGTCATTTTTTACTCCCTTTGTTTTTTTTGGGAAATTTAACGGCTTCCCTTTCTTCTGCTTCACTTTTTGCAATATTTGACAGAACTTCATTGATGCCATAATTAAATGTCATAAAGATGTCCTCACTTTCTTCAGACCATCTATCAATATCACAGTAATGACAAAGACTGTTATGAACGCTTTTAAGGCATTCCCTTATATCTGTTTTTGCGGAAAATGGTATTGACTGTACCAGCACGTCTTTGTTATCCGCACTGATTTTTTTTACAGTAAGCAGATAGTCGCCATTTTTGAGATTAATTGATTTAACTGTCTCTTCAGAAGTTGCTTTTTCCACTTCAATCTGTACATAGCCGTCACTATCCCAGAAAAAATATTTTTCCTCAAAGATTTTCTTCATCATCTATTCTCCTGGGAGTAAAGTTTTATCTCTTCTTGCAACTTCTCATACCATTCTTCAGGTTCTTCGACTTTTACAAGAATATTTCCGCCATAGACTTCATCTTCCCTTGAAATATCAATAACTGCGTTTCCTTCCTTGATTCCGCTGACAAGGACAAATTTGCCGTCTTTTGAGAACTGTGCTTTCACTAGTTCAGTGGTGCGTTTATCAACCGAAATCTGCCATGAGCCGTCACTAAAATCTATGTTTAATTTACTAGAAAATATTTCTTGAGGCGAAACTTTTCTAACAAAATATTTCTTAAGTTCAGGATGCATCAAAATAAACTTTTCATCGTAGGCCGGTATAATGATAAATGGGTCGTTTCTGACCAAGTTCATTTTTAATTCTGGAAACACTTCTTCGTAATACATTTGGTCAGCTTTTTCTGCTGCGATCTGTTCTGCTTTTTTTTCTTCATTATATTTTAAGATTGCAAATATAGTTGCAAATATAGTAGCAACAACAAGAAACAAAATGCTTAAAAACCTATAAATTTTAATTTTATTCATAATTATTTCTCCTCGAACACAAATTTAATTTTCATTTCAAGTTCTCCCTGCCTAGTAATTCATCCAGATGCATTCATTTTTCTGCAAACCGCATTCAACCTGATTTTTGTGCATTTCTTTTTTCCAACCTTTTAACATTTCATTGTACAAAGGCGTGTCATAGCCGGAAATCATTACTTTTCCCGGATGAGCCAAAAGTAAGCTCAAAAGCTGCCTGTGTTCTTCTTCATCCATCTCATGCTTGTATATATATCCTTTGCGGACACCGGGCATATATGGCGGGTCTGCGTATATGAATACATCCTTTGTGTCGTATCTGGACAAGCATTCCCTGTAATCAAGGTTTTCTATCTGTGCATTTTTGAGCCTGCTGCAGGCTTCTAATAGGCGTTCAGGATATTCATTCCAGATTTTTGTTGTGGAAGGACTTGATGACTGCTGGCTTGAGCGGAAGCCGTTCTTATATCTGTTTGAAGCTCCAAAGCCCATCCAGCACTTTACTGCGAATTTTCTTGCTTTCTCCAAAGAGGAATCATTTTCGTTTTCTTTGAAAGCATTCTCATATTCTGTTCTTGAAAACGGTGTCATTCTTATTTGTTCTGCAAGCATATCGAAATCTCTTCTAACCGTATTGAAAAAATTGTAAACCTCATCGTCTATGTCGTTGATGGTTTCAATCCTGCAGGGCGCTTTATTAAAAAATACGGCACCAGAACCAAAAAACGGTTCCAGATAAACTTCATGGGACGGCATATTGCTTACAATCCATGGGGCAAGCCTGTTTTTGGCTCCTGGGTATTTGAGGATAGTTTTCATACCCCCCCCCCGTGTATACTGTACAACTTTATTGCATGAGTGAATGCAGGCTATCATAAGAACAACGATTACAATTTGATAAAAACTCATATAGACTCCCATGTTATTTGTTATTATCTTTCACCATTTTCTGATAAGTAAAATTGTTTGATTCAATAAACTGTCCGTCATCTGTATAGAATTGGATTTTTTCAGTTCCTGAACCAAATAAGCCTGTCGTGAAAATTTTGATTTTATTTTTATCATGGGTAAGTTCATACTCATTTCCGTCAATTAAAACGTAATAAACATATTGATTTTCCTGATGATCCGAATAGTTTTCTATTGAATAAAGAAAAATAACAAGAAAACAAAGAGATATAATTGAAGCTGACAGCGGTAATAAAGGCTTACTTTCTTTTAGGCCTTTAAATATCAATATTGCTGATACAATTATAATTGGAAAACCAATACAAAATATTAAAATAATCAAAGTTGTTTTTGTCATAATTTATTCTCCTTCTTTTTCGTTTTCTGACAGGCTACGTATTAAACTCTTTCAAAAGCTCTTCATCGTCTGTTTTAATTTCAAGTTTTGGAGCAATTTCTGAGAATGTGAAATCAGAGAACAAGTCATCGTTTTCAATTTCTTCAACTGTTTTTCCTTCGTGCAGCATGGAAATGATTTTGTCGTAAATCTGATAAGCCCCTTCGGAAAGGCCTTTTTTAAATCCTTCGGTAAAACCACCCTCGTAAGCTCTTTTTCTTTCAAGCGTTCTTTCCGAGTCCTGCTCTGGTGTAAGCTTATTCGGATCTTCCCTTGGATGTTCCTGCATAAAACTTAATCCGCCCGGATTTCCTTCGTTGTCCTCAAGGGCATCCGAAATGTCATCATCAGAAAAATCTTCTTTTTCTTTTTTTGGTTTTGGATTTTTCTTTTCATTGATTATTTTGTCAGCCTTAGAAATAGACATTTCTCCGTTTTTTACAGCTTCAAGTGTTTCATCATCTGCGTTGTTGATGATGTTTCTCATGCGTTCAGCAGTTCGTGTTGAAACTCCAAGAACATCTGCTATTTCTTCAGAAGACTTTCCGGCACTTTCACCTTCTGCCTTTTTACCAGGATTTTTAAGCTGATCCAGTTTTGCCATTGCATCAAGTTTCTGATAAGGTTCAAGGTTTCGTCTTAAAATCTGAAGTTCATAGGCATAAATTAAGGCTTCTGTGCGGGTATCAAAGGTATGAATATAGGCAGGAATTTCTTCAATTCCTGCAATTTTTGCGGCAGCTACACGGTGGGCACCGTCACCACGGATAGGATGTTCCATTGTTTCAGGTTCTTCTTTGATTTTGAAAAGATGAATTACCTGGGTTTTATCATAACCTTTGGCTATCATGGATTCAGCAATAGACTTTGCCATTTCTTCATTGAATGGGAAAATCTCAGTGAAATCTCCCTTCGGGTCTTCAGTAATGTCTTCAACCTTTATTTTTTCAAAACCTGTATTCTGCGATACTACTGTTTTTCCAGCTGAAAATGCCTGAGCGAGCTGATTATTATCGTTTTGCTTTTTTAAGTCGTTATATGAAATCTTTTTACTTGCCATAGTTTATTCTCTTTTTTCCTCTACTTAAATTATTGAAATTACATAAGCAAATATTATTGTTATTATGTATGTTCAAACTTTGCTGCCTATTCAGCTTGTTCAGTTTTCCTTCTTTCTTTTTCTGCTTTTAAATCTTCCTCATATTGTTTTTTCATGAATCTAATTTTCCTCCAAATCATTACTCAATTCTGAAATTACAGAGAGAGTTTCCTTTTTTACACCTTCAAGATACTGAAGCGGAACATGTACGGATTGAGCTTTACGGAAGCCCTGGTCTACAGGAACTATATACAATTTTGAATTAGTTGCAGCTCTGATTTTTTCAAGATAATCAGCCTGCTGAACAAGGCGTAAGTCACGACTGTTCAAGACAATTTTGTCCATTTTTGGCTTGTCAGTGTCATAACGTTCTTTGAGTGAATCTATATTCTGCATGAAAGTTATAAGACCGTCTGATGAGAATTCATCAATGTTCAAAACAGTGATTGCTTCATCTGAAGCAAGGAAGCAGCTTTCTTCAAGTGCGCCAAATGACGGAGAAGTATCAATAATAAGGAAGTCAAAATCTTCCTTAACTTCACGGCAGATATGTTTAACAATAAATGGTTGCTGGGTAGCAAGAGTTTTAGAATAAAGTCTTAAATCAGAATCCAAACTGGCAGTTGGAATAATTGAAAGGTTTTCAACCTGGGTAGAAATAATTGCATCTTTTGCCTGAGCTTTTTTCATAAGTACATCAGCAAGTTCAAGAGTTATCTCTTCAACTCCAAGCCAGGTAGTTGCATTTCCCTGTGGGTCTGCGTCAAGTAATAATACTTTTTTTCCATTTTCTGCCAGCTGTACGGCAGTTGATACTGAAATACTGGTTTTACCAGTTCCACCTTTTTGTAAAGCAAATGTAATTGTTTTCATAGCGGTCCTCTATGACTTTTAAAATAGTCTCTCATACGAGAAACTTATGCCCTTGATAGGAATCGAACCTATCAAGGCAAAAGCAGCGCTAACGACTTCTGCCTCAACCCATTAAGGGCAAAATCCCCTGAAACTTATCCCGAAGCTCCAGGACTAAATGTTTACGCCTTCCCACTAGTTAACTACATCACCTTCCCAGTAAACATTTAGCTTGTATCATCTATCACACAAAGACAAAGGAGGTTTGCTTTATGAATAATGAACATAAAAAAAAGAGGCTCCCTTTAGGACCGGTGGGAACCTCTTTAAGATTTACGGCATTAAAGAAATTTCTTCGGTTCTAAAAAGATACGGCACAAAAGAGGTCATACTTTCTTCTCCAGAAGATTAATTTTCTTTAGCGCCTATAAGAGTGCTGTAACAAGCGAACTTTTACCAACATCCTTATAAGACGAATATATACCGATTTGTTTACACGTTTCTGATAAAGGCTTTACTAACCAGCCTGCAACAGGTTATGATTCCCTGACAAAAAATGCAGACAACCTCTACGGCGTTAATATCGACCTGACAGGTACAACTGTCAGTGACCCTAACGGTACAGGCATTTATGTAACGGCACTTGCGCTTGATGACAGTAATGTAAGGGCCGGCGGTTTGATTCAGATTGACGGTATCTACTACCAGATTAAGAAGGTAACCGGTACAAGAATTTATGTGACAGGTCTTTCTACAACATGTAAAGCAACAACCGCATTCTGTCCGTATGCTCTTGTAATTCAGTATGTATCAACAACAGGTGATACAAAAGAAAGTCCAAGCGGAACAACACCTTCTGAAGGTTACACAGTGACCGAAAACGATGGTGACGGTATTATCGAAACCGTAAACAAGGCCGGAAGCAAGTACACACTTCAGACTTCAATCATGAGTGATGAACTTCCTGACGGTAAAATTGATATCAT